>Ga0209396_1001130_pt1 | contig 30367 bp, 22 predicted proteins | sample GOMGulsemesocosm_6_FD_184638 | JGI IMG/M metagenome (GOLD analysis project Ga0209396, IMG submission 184638) | Methane-oxidizing microbial communities from mesocosms in the Gulf of Mexico - GOM8C Gulf of Mexico (SPAdes) (version 2) | ecosystem: Environmental > Aquatic > Marine > Cold seeps... | reverse complement strand
ATTAATTTGTATAGAAATTATAAATAATCTTCTACCATATTATACTGATGTACAGTAGGCTCAATTTCAAAATCAAACCATTCTTGTAAATCCATATCAAAACCTACACCGTTTAAATAATTGTGTAAAGCTAAATTTAGCCCCGTTTTATACTTGATATGATCTGCTCCACTTGGATCGTTATGCCACAAATCATTTTGAGCAAATCCTCCAAAAGCAGGTCCTGTAATTTCAATATCAAATTCTTCTGGATTCACTCCAATAGGACTATGAACTGTAGTGGTAAATTGATGCCAAAAAGCTGATTGTATACAATTATTTTCAAATAACTGGCGAACAACTTCTAATGAATCAATTGTTTCTTGATCCGTTTGTGTTGGGAAGCCATACATTAAATATGCATGTACCATAATACCTTGCTGTGCAAATGCACTAGTTACTCTAGCTACCTGACCAATATCCACTCCTTTTTTCATCTTCTTCAGCAATCTATCAGAGGCCACTTCCAAACCTCCAGTAACAGCTATACAACCAGATTTTGCAAGTAATTCACATAACTCGACATTAAAAGTTTTTTCAAAACGAATGTTTGTCCACCAAGTAATATATACACGCTTTTCAATCAGTTTTTCAGCTAATGCACGTAACATTTTTGGTGGTGCTGCCTCATCTACAAAATGAAAACCTGTAGTTCCAGTTTCTGCTACTATTTTTTGAATTTTTTCTACTAAATCATCAGCAGTAGTATTCTGATAGTTTCCAATATAATCTAGGTTCACATCACAAAAAGTGCATTGTTTCCAATAACACCCATGTGAAATAGTTAGTTTATTCCATTTTCCATCGCTCCATAGTCGGTGCATGGGGTTCATGACATCTAAAAAAGATAGATACTTATCATGCGGTAATCCTTCATAACTAGGTGCCGGTAAATGTTTATGATGAAAAATAGTATTCGGTAACTTATTCTTATAAACTACCCTGCTGTTTTCCAATATATAGGTGCGCTCTAACTCACTTTTATCAATTTTTCCAGCTAAATATTCAGTAACACGTAATAAAGGCGCCTCTCCATCATCAAGACATATAAAATCTACATAATTAAAAACTCGAGCATCTTCCAAGCTTCTTAACTCTGTATTACAATACCCACCTCCAAAAGCAATTTTAATTTTTGGGTAGTTCTTTTTTATAAACTGAGCACAACGCAAAGCAGCAAACAAATTCCCAGGAAAAGGAATAGAGAAACATATTAGTTTAGGCTGATGAAATTTCAATTTTTCTTCTAACAATTCTAATAACTCCTTTTCTATAACTGTTGGATCGTATTGTAAAAATTCTTCTAGTCCGTTAAAACTACTTGCTGACGTAGCTATTTGTTCAGCATAACGTGTAAAGGAGAAAAATTCATCTACATTGGCTTGAATAAAATCGCCTAATTCTTCAATAAATATAGTAGCATAATGCTTTGCTTTGTCTAGTATTCCTAAATTGCCAAAAGCCCAACTTAAATCCTCTTCAATGTTTAAAGCACGATGCGCTTGAGGCAAAAACCCGTGATGTAATATTTGATACGCCTGAGTTACTTCTTGGTGTTGTAAATAACCAATAACAGTTTCCACCTTATGAATATACTCCTCACGTTGTTGCCATACTAAAGGATATTCATAGCTTTTATGATGATCGGATTCTTGAAATACTTTACTAATAAAGTCAGTTGTAAACACTTTGGAGAATAATTCTATACTCAAATCACATTGTTCAACTAACACTCCTTTTTCGTCTAGAAATCCTTTTAAATAAGCCGTTGCTGGATACGGCGTATTCAGTTGTGTAAAAGGAGGAGTTATTAAAAGTGTTTTTATTGCCATTTGAATTGTATCAGCTATAGATTCTTGAATGCAAATATACTGCTTATAGACTTTATGTGTAGCTAACATCTTAAAACAAAAAAGAAGATCAGCTCTCCAACTGATCTTCTACTCTTATATATATGTTTTTTATTTAATTATTATTTTCTTTGTAACCATTGCACCATCGTTATATTCAAAACGAACTAAATAAGTACCGGTAGCTACACTCACCGGCACACTAATATCTTTTACATGTTTATATTCTTTTATACTCGCTAGCACTTGTTGTCCTAACACAGTGTATAACGTAATATTTTTAGCTGAGAAAAACATAGTATTGTTTACTTGTATACTCTGAGTTGATGAATTATAAAACACTATCAAATTGTTTGTAAACTCATCTATATCTTCATTCGTTAAAACTGTTTCTGTATTTCTAAATACTATTGAATATCTATCAGAAAAGGCTCCCGTTTCTAAATTAAAGGCAACAGCCCCTTCTCTTAAATCAGTGTATATATTTTCTTGCTTATATACAAAATAAATTTCAATTTCAGGATCAATTCCTTGTAACTCTTCAATAGAAAAATACCCTATTCCTTCTGATGTAGATTTTACATGCAATGGAATTTCCAAATCTTCAGTTATTTCTCCAATAGTTTGAATCACATAAGTATTGTCTGATAAGTTCCAAGCAATATCAGTTGGGTTCACATCTAATAACTTAGCGTCATAACCAAAATCTACTTCTAAAGTAGCTCCTTCTTTTACTGCTAACAATAATTGTCTTTTCGGTCCATCTGGCAAACTCACATTAAAATACATTCTGCTTATATCTGCTCTTGGTGGAGACACATTATTATTAGTACTCGTTGTTATTTCACTAGTACGTGTAAATACTGAGTTACCTCCTGATTCCCTTTGAAATACACGTTGTCCGTTATTAAACTGAACTGCTCCTCCTTCAACAAAGAATCCTTGTCCAACTGGAATATATTGTTTTGGCAATGCTGAGCCAGTTCCGTTTGCGGACACCATTGGATCAGGAATTGCCATTGTAGCTCCTGAAAGGTTATAAGTTGCATATCCTCCGTGATATTCTGCCAAAACATGACTGTTATTAGTTGCGAAATGCTCCCAAAAATACAAAGCTCCTGTAGTTATTCCTGCTCCAATTGCATCACCATCTTCTTCAATCACTCCAATATTATCTAAAATAAACTGATCCGCATCTAAAGCACTTGGGTACGGGTTTCCTAACAATGAAGTATTCCCTGCTGTTAATATATGACTGATATCTCCATTATTTGGCTTCCCCACAAAAGTGTAATTTTGAGAATTTGAAGTTGCTCCAGAACCAGGGCCTTTCATTGTATATCCTAAGCCTACTTTTACATCTTGAGTTTGATTTACTTGTTGCCATAATGCATAATCATCGGCTTGATTGTCAAATGTGAACAACCAATAACTACTTAAGGAAATTGGGGTTGTCGGTGCTCCATTATACCCAGGCACCCAAGTAATGTTTTGCGGATTATTCGCATCCGTACCATCTCGTAATACTTCATCTATTGAGGAAGCCTCATTAATTGTTGTAGCATTGATTGAACCTACGGGTGACGACCAATAATTATAGGAATAAACATCTCCTTTTCCTTGTTGATCTCTTTCTAAAGACCCGGTACTTGTAACATCTAACTCACTAAAAGTTTCTTGAATTAATTGTGATTCTCCAACTAAATCAATTTCACCATCTAGTTTAACATACCAAGTATTCGTTATTCCAACATCGCCATTAACTTCTAATTTGGTACCTGAATCAATTAGCAAACCAATAGTTTCATGAGACACATTCGTACTTAAATCGTCTTCAATTTTTACAATTGCACAATCTGGATGAGCTCCGGTAATATCCCAAACATCACCATGCAACCAATTAGTACTACTTGACCAATTTCCATCTCCACCTGCTTTAGTAACATACGGCATCGGAGCTGTTTGATCTTGAATAGTTTCAATATTATGTAGTGCAATATCTCTTCCGAAAGTAGATTTATCAGTAGATTTATTCGCTAACATATCAGTCATTGGATAATAGGCTTCCAAAGTTGAGCTAGTGATTTTTGATGCTGTACCATTATCTATAATGTCTTTATCAATTACTATTCCTCGTATATTCCCTCCAACTATTTCTATTTCTTGACATATCATTTGATGAATTTGTGAATCCTTTAAAGCTCCACTAAATACCCTAACTTCATCTATTGATCCTTTAAAATATTTGGTGTTATTACCAGGATACCTTCCCACACTTAAACCTCCATCAGTGTTTGCGCTATTATTACTTAACCAACAAGCAGCAGGAAGAGCCATTTGTGACACTAAGTTTCCGTTCAAATATATTTTTAATTCAGAATCCGCACTTGAAAACACTCCCGTTATATGATACCATAAGTTTGTAGTAATTGGAACTGTTTGAACTGTATATGATGTAGAATTATTTACGTTTATATTTAGTTTAAATGCTTTTGCATTAGTTATTTCGATGTTAAACATGCGTTGACCAGCAATAAATGCAGCGTTACTAAAACTATTATCTAATTTTACCCAAGCCATTATTGTAGATTCCCCCCAAGCGTTTATAAAGGTATCTGCATCCAAATAATCATCCACCCCATCAAAATCAATAGTAGCTGATCGAGGTGTTATTTCTCTCCAATCTCTTTCAACAGTTATTCCATCAACATCAGGATGTGACATTGGTGTTAGTCCACTATTTGTAGGATCAGCAAGTGCTGTGTTATTATCAAATCCATCATCAATACCATCTCCATCAATATCTACTCCTGAAAATAAACCTGTATTTGCCAAAGGAGCATCACTTCCATTTACAACTCCATCCCCGTGGTATCGTGGGCTTCAACAGCATCTAATTCATTATCGTAATCCGAATTTAAATCTAAAAAATCTCTATTACCAGAGCCGTCATTGTTGATTGGAAAAGCTCCAGAACCTCCATAGCCAACTATTGAATCGTAATTATCATCTATACCATCCCTATCAGTATCTACTCCAGAAATAGCTAAATATCCTGATGTTAATTGTGCTTCTGTATTGTCAACAATTCCGTCATCATCTGAGTCTAAATCTATAAAATTTGGATTTCCATTTGCATCTCCATTTGCATTTGGATAACTGTTTGGTATTCCATCCGCATTGGTATCTGCTCCGGTGACCAAAGAACTATTACTCATATTTTCTGGAATATTATCATTCCCTACATCACCATCAACATTGTCAGAATACCCATCGGAATCCGTATCCGTATAGGAATCTATAAGCCCATCTTGATCAGCATCAATTCCTTTTGATTCCATTAAATCTGTTATTCCATCTCCATCAGCATCTAAGTCTACTCTATTTTTTTCTCCATCTCCATCAGTATCAGCGTCTGAAATTAATACTCCGCTATTAAAAACATCATAGACATCATAATAGCCATTGTTATTGGTATCTGTACTAGAATCTACTACTCCATCGCCATCAGTATCTACTCCCCCTGCTTCAACTAAATCAGGTATTCCATCATTATCAGCATCTCTATCTAAATAATCAGCTAGCCCATCACCGTCAAAGTTGATTAAATCCGTAATAATTACATCGGGATCTAGGAGTGGTTCTAATGCTTGGAAAGCACATTCATTAGCATAAAAGGACATGAAACGTGTTAAATACCAGGAAAACGTTGACGTTGAATTTTTAATTGCTTGAAAGGTAATACTCATTGAATAGACATTTCTATTTTGAAAAAACACTTTTAAATCTGAATCTTGAGTTAAGGTATTGGTTTGTTTTGACCCATCAGAATCAAACTGCAATAATCCTCCTCCCAAATCTGAAGCTGTTACAGTCGTTGGATTACTAAAAGCATAACCCGATACATTTTTCACGATATAAGACTCTCTTATAGATCTAACACCATCAACATCTGACATTACGCCTCCTATACTTTTTATAAATAATGGTGTAGACATTCCAGAGTTAACAATTTCAATTTTAAATTCTGCCCCAGGTGTACCGATAACATTATCAAATGTCAGCCCAGGTTGAAAAGCATCTTTTATACCTATGGAATCATCGTCTATACTTGTTATTGTTGCATTGGTTACAGAAACGATTGTAACTAATGCATCTTTTCCTGCCACTGTATTCGAAAACCGATAAACATCACCAGCAGACAATCCTGACCCTGATTCTAAAACAGCATCTTTAAAAATAAATATAGATCCTTCCCCAACACATGTTGAGTTATAAATATTATATCCAAATCCTTCTACAACATCTAAAATACCATCATTATCATCATCTAAATCATCCACTTGAACAACACCGTCACCGTCCTGATCCTGAGCATGTATAGTGTTTATAGTAGCTATACTTAAAAGAGCTAATAATGTTATTATTGTAAAAGTTTCTTTGGGAGATTGTGTAAAATTTTTCATAAACAAATGTGTATTACTTATTGAATTATTATATAGTTCACTTTAAAGTTGAGCTATATATTTTATAAAGCTTGGGGCTTCATACGTTTAAAAAAACGTTAACATTCTGACTCTTGGGGTCGAATAAGTAATAATTTCTTTTGGGAAAGAATTATATCAAAAAAGTTATTATAATATCAATAGTTACACGCCTTATAAAGACGAAAATTGCAAGTATACTTTTGGGAAGTATTTTTTGTGTTGATTATTACGTAATCAGTCACTTATAAGTTACTCTTTTTGGGATTGAGTATTTTTCTTTTGAGGAAACCACACAAGTATAAATACCTGACCAGTAATTAAATATAATAAGTATTTTAATACCTGTTGCCCTTTTTTATCAAGTTTTCGATATACATACCTTTTATACAGATTAAATGCATTATTTATCTAAACACCTCAAATTTGACAAAAAAAAGTCATTTTAGGCACTAAACTAAAAGTAAAAGTAAAAAAAGCTCATTTGAATAAACAAATGAGCTTTTACGTTTAAATTATTTTACTTAAATTAAGCTGGAGGATTCAACATACTCCATAATTTATCTTTTAATTCCATTATACCTTTCTGTGCTACAGAAGATATAAACATATAAGGTACTCCTAAAGCTTTATCTAATTCTGCTTTCATTTCAGCTTCTAACTCTTCGTCCAACATATCAGATTTAGAGATAGCTATAAAACGATCCTTGTCCAACATTTCTGGATTATAAACCTTCAATTCATTCAATAATATTCCATATTGCTTGACAATATCATCAGCATCTGCTGGAATCAAAAACAGCAAGGTAGAATTACGTTCTATATGACGTAAAAAATAATGTCCTAATCCTTTTCCTTCAGAAGCTCCTTCAATAATACCTGGGATATCAGCCATTACAAAAGATTGGAAATTACGATACTCAACGATTCCTAAATTAGGTTTTAGCGTTGTAAACTCATAATTTGCTATTTTTGGTTTCGCTGAAGTGATTACAGATAGTAAAGTTGATTTTCCTGCATTTGGAAAACCTACTAATCCAACATCTGCCAATAACTTCATTTCTAAAGTTACATTTTTCTCTTCTCCTTCTAAACCTGGTTGCGCATACCTTGGGGTCTGATTCGTTGACGTTTTAAAATGCCAGTTACCTCTACCTCCTTTACCTCCTTTACAAAGAATTACTTCTTCATTTTTCTTAGTTATTTCAAACAATACTTCTTCTGTATCAGTGTCTTTAACTACAGTTCCTAAAGGTACATCTAAATAAATATCTTCTCCGTCAGCACCAGTACTTCTACTCTTACTTCCATGAGCCCCTTGTAAAGCTTTATGATGGCGTCTGAATTTAAAATGTATTAAGGTCCAGTAATTTTCATTACCTCTAAGTATTATATGACCTCCACGACCTCCATCTCCTCCATCAGGGCCTCCTTTTTCAATATATTTTTCTCTATGTAAGTGCATAGATCCTTTTCCTCCTTTACCAGAAGTTACGTGCATCTTTACATAATCAACAAAATTTCCTTCAGTCATTATATTTACTTGAAAAAAGGGATGTTTTAAAAAATTCCCTTTTATTAAACTTTAAATTAATTCACTTCTTTTCTGTTTTAAAACAAAATATGAATTAACATTATTTTTTTTATAAAACAAAAGCTTAAGATAATTAAGCTTACTTATTTGCTTAGGCCTCTACATTCAATACATCAATTACAGTACTTAAACGTCCCGTAATATCTTCTATAGATCCAATTCCATTAACAGAATGGAATTTTTCTTGTGTGGTATAAAAATCAATTAACGGAGCAGTTTTTTCATTATACTCATCAAATCTATTTCTAATTTTTGCTTCATCTTGATCATCTGCTCTTCCAGAAACTTTACCTCTTTCTAACAAACGTTCAATTAACACTTCATCATTAGCCTCTAAAGCCACAGTACCTGAAAGTTCCATGTTTTTAGATTCTAAAAAAGCATCTAAGGCTTTTGCCTGAGCAGTTGTACGTGGAAAACCATCAAATATAAATCCATTAGCATCCGTGTTTTTTTCTACTTCTGCTTGTAACATATCAATAGTAACAGAATCAGGAACTAATTGCCCTTCATGAATGAATGATTTTGCTAACTTCCCTAATTCAGTATCATTTTTCATATTAAAACGAAAAACATCTCCAGTTGAAATATGTACTAAATTATATTTGGTTTTTAAAAATTCCGCCTGAGTACCTTTTCCAGCGCCAGGTTTTCCGAATAAAACAATATTAATCATGTGTTGTGTATTTTTTATTTGATAAACTTCAGGTAGATTTCTCCCTAATCCATTATAGTCTAAACCATAGCCTACAATAAATTTATTTGGAATTTCAATACCTATATAATCTATTTTTAAATCTTTTTTATACGCTTCAGGTTTGTAAAACAAGGTTGCAATATGTAAGTTTTTCACTCCCTTGTTTTCAAAAATATCATAAATAGATTCAAGCGTATTTCCTGTATCTATAATATCTTCTAATATTACTACTGTCCTTCCTGAAACATCTTCACTCAATCCAATAAGGTGTTTTATATCCTCAGTTGATTCTACCCCTTCATAGGACGCTAACTTTACAAAGCTAACCTCACAAGGTTTTGGGTATTTTTTTACAAAATCACTAACCACCATAAATGAGCCATTTAGCACACCTATAAACACAGGGATTTCATCCCCCAAATCATCGGCCATTTTTACAGCCATTTTATCCAAAGCACTATCTATCTCTTTTGCAGAAACAAAAGGTGTAAAGTATTTATCGTGAAGTTTGATTTTCATGTACATCAAGTTAATTAGTGTTCAAAACTCTTATAAAACATCTAAAACAATCATTTTCAGATGTGTAACTATTTCCCTAATGGATGTTTTATAAAATATATTTGAAAGATGCAAAGATACTCAATTGGTTAACGATTTCTATTCTTTTGATAGTCATTTTTAGAAGCACATTGAATATTTAATGTATTTTTGTGCGAACAACACAATAACAGAACTAAATGAAGGCATATTTTTCTTCAAATTTTAAATTAGGTATTCTTGGTGGTGGACAACTAGGAAGAATGCTACTTAGGGAAACTAATAAATTTGACATTCAAACTTATGTAGTTGACCCATCAAATAATGCCCCTTGTAAAAATTATGCAAATTATTTTGAGCAAGGGAACTTACTTGATTTTGATACCGTTTACAACTTCGGAAAAAAAGTAGATATACTTACTTTTGAAATAGAAAGTGTCAACATTGAAGCGTTACAAAAACTAGAGCAAGAAGGTGTTACTGTATATCCCTCAAGTAAAACATTGAGTATTATCCAGAATAAAGCAACTCAAAAATTATTTTATACTGATCATAATATTCCAACTGCTCCATTTTCAAGGTTTGCTTTTACTTCCGAAATTAACGATGCCATAAATAATGGAGGTCTAAAATTACCGTTTGTATGGAAGGTTGCACAATTTGGCTATGATGGAAATGGCGTAAAAGTAATCCGAAAAACTGAAGATTTAATTGGTTTACCAAATGCAGAATGTATTGCCGAAGAAATGGTACCGTTTAAAAACGAGTTAGCAGTCATTGTCACAAGGAATCCATCTGGAGAAATGAGAAATTATCCAGTAGTAGAAATGGAATTTCATCCAGAAGCAAATCAGGTAGAATACGTAATTTGCCCCGCAAGGATTTCTGACGAAGTCGCTCAAAAAGCAATTGATGTTGCCTTGAAAGTTTCAGAAAAAATTAATCATGTTGGCCTATTAGCCGTTGAATTATTTCAAACTCAAGAAGATGAGATATTGGTGAATGAAGTAGCACCAAGACCTCATAACTCAGGACATCAAACAATTGAAGCCTCATACACCTCTCAATTTGAACAACATGTTCGTGCAATTTTAGATTTACCTTTGGGTAATCCTGAAAACAAAGCAGCTGGGATTATGGTAAACTTAGTTGGTGCAGAAGGTTACTCAGGAGATGTTGTTTATGAAAATATGAATACTATTTTAGCAATGGATGGTGTTACACCACATATATATGGTAAAAAACAAACCAGGCCATTCAGGAAAATGGGACATGTTACCATTGTAAACGAAGATATTTCAGTTGCAAGAGAAATTGCGCAAAAAGTAAAAGAAACAATTAAAGTTATAAGTAAATAAATACAACTCAACACATGCCACAAGTAGGAATTATAATGGGAAGCACAAGTGATCTTCCTATAATGCAACAAGCAATAGATATTTTAGCAGGTTTTGATATTGAAGTAGAAGTAGATATTGTTTCTGCTCACAGAACTCCAGAGAAACTTTTTGACTATAGTAAAAATGCACATTCAAGAGGTATTAAAGTAATTATTGCCGGTGCAGGTGGTGCAGCACATTTACCAGGTATGGTAGCTTCATTATCTCCATTACCAGTTATTGGAGTTCCAGTGAAATCTAGAAATTCAATAGATGGGTGGGACTCTGTACTATCAATATTACAAATGCCTGGAGGAGTTCCAGTAGCAACTGTTGCTTTAGATGGTGCTCAGAACGCAGGTATTTTAGCCGCACAAATTATTGGTGCATCTGATAAATGTGTATTAGACAAGATATTGATATATAAAGAAGGTTTAAAACAAAAAGTACTTAAAGGTGCTGAAGAAGTAAAATCAAAATATTAGTATTTTCTACACAATCAAAATCATCAATCACTTTCAGTAATCAAAATAAATTAAAATTATGAATGCATTATTAAGTCCCTTTGATTTAGCGCCGTTTTCTAAAATAAAAAACGAGCATTTTTTACCATCTTTCAAAAATGCAATTGCTCTAGCTAAAGAAGAAATTAATGCAATCACAAATAATATTGAAGCTCCTAGTTTTAAAAATACTATTGAAGCATTAGATTATTCAGGCGAACAATTAGACCGTGTATCTAGCGTGTTTTTTAATTTGAATTCAGCTGAAACAAATGATGAAATTCAAAAAATAGCTCAAGATGTTTCGCCTTTGCTATCAGAATTTGGTAACGATGTAGCTTTAAACACTGAGTTATTCAAAAGAGTAAGTACTGTTTACAATCAAAAAGACAAACTTACACTTACAGCAGAGCAACAAACTTTACTTGATAAAAAATATAAAGGATTTTCTAGAAACGGTGCTAATCTCCCTGAAGATAAAAAAGAGTCCCTTAGGGCTATTGATAAAAAGTTATCCACTTTAAAATTAACCTTCGGAGAGAATATCTTAGCAGAAACGAATGCATATGAATTACATTTAACTAATTCAGGAGACGTAAAAGGATTACCCGAAGGAGCTCTTGAAGCTGCAGTACAAGTTGCTAAACTAAAAGACAAGAAAGGATGGATTTTCACCTTAGATTACCCAAGTTACATTCCTTTTATGAAATATGCCGATTCTAGAAAATTGCGTAAAAAAATGGCCTTAGCATTTGGAGCTAGAGGCTTTCAAGAAAATGAATTTAACAACGAAGAAATAGTACTTAAAATAGCAAAATTACGTTTTCAACGTGCTCAGTTATTAGGGTATGACACCCATGCTCACTTTGTTTTAGAAGAACGCATGTCAGGTTCACCTAAAAAAGTAACTTCTTTTTTAAATGATTTATTAGAAAAAGCAAAACCAGTAGCTTTAAAAGAATTTTCTGAATTAGAAAATTTCGCCAAAGAATTAGACGAGATTGATCATTTGGAAAAATGGGATAGCGCTTACTATTCTGAGAAATTAAAAAATAAGTTATTTAACTTAGATGATGAAAAACTAAAACCATACTTCAAACTAGAAAATGTAATTGACGGTGTATTTTCTGTTGCCAAAAAATTGTTCGGGTTAAATTTTAAACAAGTATCTACTATTGATACGTATCATGAAGATGTAAAAACATATGAAGTTACCGATAATAGCAATAACCCAATAGCAATATTTTATGCGGATTTTCATCCGCGTAAAGGAAAACGTAACGGTGCTTGGATGACTTCATTTAAAGGGCAAAAAATTAAAAATGGTGTTAATGACAGACCACATATATCTAATGTATGTAACTTCACTAAACCAACAGAAACAAAACCATCATTATTAACTTTTAATGAAGTAACTACTTTATTTCACGAGTTTGGACATGGCCTACACGGAATGCTCGCAAATACTACCTATCCTAGTTTATCAGGAACAAGTGTATATTGGGATTTTGTAGAATTACCAAGTCAAATTTTAGAAAACTGGTGCTTTGAAAAAGAATGCTTAGATTTATTTGCTACCCATTATGAAACTGGAGAAACCATTCCGATGGAGTTTGTAGAAAAAATAAAAGCTTCTGCAAATTTCCAGGAAGGAATGGCTACTATGCGTCAAATAAGTTTTGGCTTATTAGATATGTCATGGCATGGTGGTGAATCACCAGAAACAATTAAAAATGTGAAAGCTCATGAAAAGTTAGCTTTTCATGATACTTCATTATTTCCTGATGTATCAGAAAACTGTATGAGTGTTGCTTTTTCACATATATTTCAAGGAGGCTATTCTTCTGGATATTACAGTTACAAATGGGCTGAAGTATTAGACGCTGATGCTTTTGAAGCGTTTCAAGAAAATGGAATCTTTAATCCCGAAACTGGAAAATCATTTGCTGAACACATATTAAGTAAAGGAGGAACCGAACACCCAATGACACTTTATAAACGATTTAGAGGAGCAGAACCAAAACCCGAAGCGCTTTTAAAGCGAGCTGGTTTATTAAATTAATAACATCAAAGTCCTTTCAAATGAAAGGACTTTTTTTTAGACTCATGCTAACCTTAAATTAAACTTTCAATAATTATTGAAAGTTTAATAATTATATATATCTTTGTAATAACATTATTATACACTTATGAAATACCAAGAAGCAAAAGACAAATTTATAAACACCTGGGGAAGTCTTGGAACACTTTGGGGAATAAATAAAGCTATGGCTCAAATTCATGCTTTATTATTTATTTCTCCTGAACCATTATCCATGGAGGACGTAATGGAAGAATTACATATTTCAAGAGGAAACACAAGTATGAATTTACGTCAGCTTATTGAATGGGGAATAGTTTATAAAACCTCAATTGCTGGAGAACGAAAAGAATACTTTTCTTCAGAAAAAGATGTTCAAGAACTTGGAAGAATAATAGCAAAGGAACGCAGTAGACGTGAAATAAGACCAACATTAAGAATACTCAAAGAAGTATGTAGTATAAAAGATGATGGTACTGTTAAAACACAAGAACTAATTAAGAAAACAAAAGAACTATATGATTTAGCAGATACAGCTGACACAATCATGAATAAAATTGTAAATCAAGAGCAAAACTGGTTAACTAAAACATTGGTTAAACTTATAAAATAGCGACTCAAAAAATTCAAATAAATATATAAAAGGGAACTAATTTTCCTTTTTATTTTAACAAAAACTTTCAGTAATTATTGAAAGTTTTAAAACTACAAACATGGAAAACGAAACAGAAAACAAAAAAAGAGCCCTATATGGATTTGTAATAGCTTTAGTTATAGCAAGCTTAGCCTTTAGAATATTATTAGATATCGAATTTGAACAAACCTCTATTTTATTTGTAGGAATACCAGCTTTAATTACTTTATTAGTCATTAAATATTCTAGTACGCCCAAATCTATCTACGGTGTTGTTTTTAAAACACTAACCTTATTTTTATTGATGACCTCTATATTATTTGGAGAAGGACTGGTATGTATCATATTTATGGCTCCTATTTTTTATGGTGTAGCTGCATTGATTGTAGTAATTATTAAGATATTACGAGATAAAAATAAAAGTTCATTAAAAACTTTTGTCTTAGTGCCCATAATTCTCTTAGTTGGTGAAGTAAGCAACATCAAAACCACCCCAGAAATACAAGTGGTCACAACAAGTTTAACGGTAAACAAAATCTTAACATTAAATCAGTTAAATCAATCACCAAATTTCCTCAATCAGTTTCCTACATTTTTTAAGCTCGGATTCCCAAAACCTATAGCCATTTCTGGGTTAGGAACTAATATTGGAGACTATAGAAAAATTAAGTTCGAATCAAACACTAAGGGAATCGGAACACTACATCTTGAAATTAAACAGCAAACAGCAAATAGCATCACTTTTGTACTAATTGATGACAGTACACATATAAATCACTGGTTAAGTTGGAAAGAAATTACAATTACAATCAATAATAATGAAATTAACAATACATCTATTGTTACTTGGACTACTCATTTCACTTGTGATTTAGGCCCTTCATGGTACTTTGAACCTATTGAACGATATGGGGTGGAAGTTATGAACACTCATTTATTAAACACATTTTTTAAACAATAATGGAAAAACAATTAATAATAAGAAACGGTATCGTCTTATTCTGCTTTGTTCTTTTAATTGTATTATTTTTCTTAAAAAAACAAGAACAAAAAACAAATTGGGCATTATTTTACAGCATCCTTTGGGTATCTTTTTCACTACCTATTGTAAACTATTTATGCGTAAAATATAACTTTTGGATATTTATTTCAGGTGCAAATTTAACTATTAAAATACCTTATGACTTATTATTTATTTGGTTTATATTTTGGGGTATACTTCCATTTTACATTTCTAAAGGAAAATACACATTACTTACTTTTTTAGTATTGCTTTGGATAGATATATTGTTTATGCCTCAGTTAGAAAAATTAGGTGTTCTTAAATTAAATAAAAACTGGATTATTGGAGAATTGATATTATTATCAATTGTTTGGCTACCAGCCCATTTATGGGCTAGATATAGTTATACAAATAAACACCTCAATTATAGAGCCTTTTTACAAGTAAGTACAATGGGTTTGCTCATTTTAATTATTATCCCTTTTGTTGTTATTTCATACACAAGCAATGATTTTTCATTTGAAAAAAACAAACCATATATTTTTCAGTTAGCTTTTATAATAATACTCCCTTCTTTGACAGCTGTTAATGATTTAGTAAAAAAAGGAAAAGGAACACCTTTCCCTTATGATAAAACAACAGGATTGGTCCAAACAGGTGTTTATGCTTATTGCAGAAATCCGATTCAATGGTCATTTACTTTTCTGTTTATCCCATTAAGCATTTATTATGAATCTTATTTATTATTATCTGGAACAATAATTTCTATTGCATATACTCTTGGAGTTTCTAATCCACAAGAATATTTAGATATGGAAAATAGATTCCAAAACAAGTGGAACATGTATAAAAAAAATGTCCCAAATTGGAAATTCTTATGGAAACCACTAACTATACCTACTGGGACGCTTTATTTCAAAAAAGATTGCAATCAATGTGAACAAGTAAAGAAATGGTTTGAGAAAAGAGATGCTTGTAACTTGATAATAAAGTATGAATATGAGTTTACTGGAAATAAACTATTACAAGCAACATATACCGATCATAACAAAAACAATTACAAAAGTATTGTTGCTATTGCTAATGGACTTGAGCATATAAATTTATTTTGGGCTAGTTTAGGCTGGTTTATGAGGCTACCTATTATTCATCATGTATTACAAATTATTATTGATTCTATGGCGTTTGAAAGTCAAGATAAAACCTGTAACATAAATTAACATCTAATTTAATTCTATGAAAAAGAAAATAATCATCGCAGCAGGAACAGGGTTTTTAGGTCAAGTGTTAGAAAATCATTTAACTAAAAACGGATACACTGTTACTATTCTTACCCGTAGCTCTAAAAAAACCAATCATGTATTTTGGAATGCAAAGGAATTAGGCGACTGGAAAAATGAATTTGAAGACGCATATGCTATTATAAATCTTACCGGAAAATCAGTTGACTGTAGATATAATCAGAAAAATAAAAATCTAATTTATTCATCAAGGATTGATTCTACAAATATAATTGGAGAGGCTATACAACAATGTAATTGTCCGCCTAAAATTTGGATAAATTCATCTACGGCAACAATATATCAATATTCTTTAAAAAAAGAAATGACTGAAGTAGATGGTGATATTGGAGATGACTTTTCTATGAATATTGCTAAATCATGGGAAAAAGCTTTTTACAGTCATAATGTACCTAACACGAGACAAATAGCAATTAGAACATCTATTGTTCTTGGTATTAACGGGGGAGCTTTAATCCCGTTAAAAAACATTACGAAGCTTGGATTAGGAGGAAAACAAGGGAATGGAAGTCAAAAGGTAAGTTTCATTCACGAGCATGATTTTGCTAGAGCTGTAGCCTTTTTATTAGAAAATGAAACGATTATTGGTAATGTGAATCTTACAACTCCTAATCCAAGTAACAACAAAACACTAATGAACATTATCCGAAAGGAGTTAAAAATACCCTTTGGCATTCCACAACCTAAATGGTTATTGAAAATTGGTGCTTTCTTAATAGGAACTGAAGCTGAATTAGTATTAAAAAGCAGAAATGTAATCCCAAAAAGATTACTTGATAATGGCTTCAAATTTAAATATGATACCATACATAAAACACTAAACAACTTAATTTCAAACAACCATCAGAAATGACAACAATCAACCTCAACACACATATAAAAGCCCCTATTGAAACTATATTTGATTTATCAAGAAATATTGATGTACATATGCAAAGCATGGGTTATACACAAGAAAAAGCCATTGCTGGAATTACTTCTGGGTTAATTAATATAAACGAAACGGTCACTTGGGAAGGCAAACATTTCGGATTACGCATACAACACCAAAGTATTATTACTGCTATGGAATCGCCTACTTATTTTGTTGATGAAATGAAAAAAGGTCACTTTAAATGGTTAAAATACGAACACATTTTTAAACACGAAAACGGAACTACTTTTATGATTGACAAATTTTGTTATCAAACTCCCTTTGGTATTTTCGGTAAGCTGTTTGACAGACTTCTATTAAAAAAACATCTTACAACAGTTCTTGAAAAAAGACGTGTACAGATAAAAAAACTTGCAGAAATAGAATTTAGGAATTAGATCGCATCGTTATTAGAGAATAGAAGCTGAATTTTAATTCATAGTAATTTCGAATGTGTATGAAAGAGCGAAGAAAAATCACATATAATCGCTATAATTCTTACCCTGTTGAGATCTCTCACATACGTTCGAGATGACAATAACCAAATAAAAAAATATAATATGAGCTTCTTAACCGCTGAATGGAGAAAACTAATCTTGATCAATTATAAAATTGACCCTGAAATTTTAATGCCATATGTACCAAAAGGAACCGAATTAGATTTTTATAAAGGCAACAGTTATGTAAGTCTAGTTGGGTTTCTATTTCATAATACAAAATTACTCGGAATAAAAATTCCATTTCACCGTACTTTTGAAGAAGTTAACTTACGTTTCTATGTAAAATATAAAGATGGAGATACTTGGAAAAGAGGAGTTGTATTTATAAAAGAACTAGTTCCGAAACCTGCATTAACATTTGTTGCAAACATTATTTACAAGGAAAACTACCAAACTGTACCTATGCAACATAAATGGATAAACAATGAACATGACAATATAGTCGAATATCAATGGTACACTAAAAACAAGTCCCAAAAAATACGCGTTCATAGCGAGCCTAATTTAAAAGAAATTGAGTCAGATACGGAAGCTGAATTTATCACAGAACATTATTTCGGTTACACAAAGCATAAAAACTTCACTTATGAATATGAAGTAAAACACCCAAAGTGGAAGTATTTTCCTATAATTGATTATCATATAGATGTAGATTTTGAGCTTAATTATGGTAAGGTTTTTAAATTCTTAAACCATAGACAGCCAAACTCTATTTTATTAGCAGACGGATCAAAAGTTAATGTTGAGAATAAAAAATTGATTTGATTTTTTTTACTTACATTTGAGTCAATTAAAAACCAATAATGCCTAAACATCAATTAGACCCAAATAAGTGGATTGACAGCTATGCTGATTATCTTTTCAATTACACAATCACACGTGTAAGCAATAGAGATATTGCTGAAGATTTAGTTCAGGAAACTTTTTTTTCCGGACTAAAATCTGCTGTTAATTTTAAAGGTGAAGCTTCAGAAAGGACTTGGTTAGTTTCTATTTTGAAACGTAAAATAATTGACCATTATCGTAAAATAAACTCTAATAAAGGAAAAGCAGAAGTTCGCATTAATTATAGTGATGATGAGTCAGAAGGAGACTGGTTAGAGGAACGTGTTGCTGACCCTTTCGATAGAAATGCAGAAGGCACTCTCGAAAATCAAGAATTAGGTTTAGCTATACATAATTGTCTAGAAAAATTACCACAAAAACAAGCAGATATTTTTAAAATGAAAACCATTCAAAACTTTGATACCGAAGCTATTTGTAATGAGTTTGATATTTCTGCGTCTAACCTTTGGGTTATCATCCACAGGGCTAGAACAGCTTTAGCTGGTTGTCTGGATGAAACTTGGTTTAAATAATAATACTTAAAACACCTTAACTATGAAAAAATTAACAAATCAAACACATTGGTGGGAATGAATATGGAAGCAGGAAAAAATACATTATTTATAAATTGTGATGAAGCAAAAAATATTTGTGATAAATCACAGTATAATGAGTCAACTTGGTGGGATCGTTTTCGCTTAAACATCAGATATATTTATTGTAATATAACTAGGGCATATGTTAAGCGTAATCAAAAATTATCAGAATTAATAACTGACAAAAAAGTGACTTGTATGGAAAGTAAATCAAAAGCTGATTTAAAAACTAAGTTTGAGCGGGAACTACAAAACCATCAATAACCCAAACCATAAAATTGGTATTCCTTCAACAAAAAAACTGGAATAATATTTAGATTGTTTTTCGCTTGATAGTACCAAGAACAAAATTGTGATTAAAAATATTAGTGGCATTACTAGTAAATTAATTGCTAGTAATTCATCTTTAAGAAACTCTAAAAAGAAGAATACCATCAATAATAGTAAACCATAAAATTTTGTGCTTTTTACCCCTATTCTCTGAGGAAGTGTTCCTAATATTTTATCATCTACTGATAAATCTCTAATCTCAAAAGGGAGAATCAACACCACTACAAATACAAATCGTTGCAGTAATAATATCCAAACATCGGAGAAAAACTCTATTTTATTTTCTATCACAGGTAATAACACACTTACAAAAGCCCAGACAAAAGCTACAACGTAAATTTTAATCCCTGAAATATTCCTTAGTGTTTTATAACCTAGTGAAACTGCATAACAAAATGTGGCTACTGTTGGAATCAACAATGAAAAAATTGTATTATTCTCTAATTTAAAAAGTAACAAAACACTTAATATTAAACTAAGAATACTAATTATAAAAGTGAACTTTTCTCTAAGTTTTAAACTTTTAAATTCTATTACAAAATAGGGATAATCAAAAGATGCGTTTTTTAGTTGAAAACCTTTCAGCTGCCCTTTTTCGAAATATTTTATAAAATTGTACCCGAAAATTGTTCCAAAAAAAATAAATAATAACAAAACAATATCTACTGAAACTTGTAAATTATAATATGTCACTCCTACCAGTGAGGCAACAGAAATAGCTACCCAAATACTGGAATTAACACATAACCCTACAATTTTATTTAGCATTTTCACAATGTAAAAATAAACTTATATTTTGTCTAATACATATATATTCTAGCATTCTAACTTAAACTGTTAATAACCATAACTTTTTAGTTAATATTTACTCATTATGGGTTAAAATAATTTCAGAATAAACCGTACTTTTGCAAACACTAAAAACACAACACATTTAACCTCAAGGAAAATGAAAACAGATTCATTTCAATTAAGACATATAGGCCCAAGTTCTGAAGGTCGTGCTACTATTTTAAAAGCTATTGGTTTAGATAGTCTAGATCAGTTAATTTACGAGACTATCCCAGATGATATTCGTTTAAAAAATGATTTAGATTTACCTGCTGCTTTAAGTGAATACGAATACTTAAATCATATTCAACAGTTATCTGCTAAAAATAGTGTGTTTAAAACCTATATTGGTTTAGGTTATAATGAAGCTATTGTCCCTAGTGTTATACAACGAAACATTTTAGAAAATCCAGGTTGGTATACTGCATATACTCCTTATCAAGCAGAGATTGCTCAAGGTAGATTAGAAGCTTTATTAAATTACCAAACTATGGTGGTTGATTTAACAGGAATGGAATTAGCAAATGCTTCTTTACTAGATGAAGGAACTGCTGCTGCTGAAGCCATGGCTTTATTATTTGATGTTCGTGAAAGAGTTCAGAAAAAAGCCAATGTTTGTAAGTTTTTTGTTTCTGAGGAAATATTACCGCAAACTTTATCAGTTTTACAAACAAGAGCCACTCCAATAGGAATTGAATTAGTAATTGGAAATCATCAAGATTTTGATTTTTCTGAAGAATTCTTTGGCGCTATTTTACAGTACCCTGGAAAACACGGACAAGTAAACGATTATAAAGGATTTGTAGAAAATGCAAATGCTAACAATATCAAAGTAGCAGTTGCTGCTGACATTTTATCTTTAGTAAAATTACAAGCACCAGGAGAGTTTGGTGCTGATGTTGTAGTTGGTACTACCCAACGTTTTGGAATTCCATTAGGATATGGAGGTCCTCATGCTGGATATTTTGCAACAAAAGAAAAATATAAAAGAAGTATTCCAGGAAGAATTATTGGGGTAACTCAAGATAAAGATGGTGGACGCGCTTTGCGTATGGCTTTACAAACCCGTGAGCAACACATTAAACGTGAAAAAGCAACCTCTAATATCTGTACTGCACAAGTTTTACTAGCAGTTATGGCTGGTATGTATGCGGTATTCCATGGAAAAGAAGGTTTACAATACATCGCAAACAAAGTACACCAATCAGCGGCTACTCTAGCAAATACTTTAACTGATTTAGGGATTGAGCAAACAAACACTTCATTCTTTGATACAATTACGGTAAAAGTTCCTTCTGACAAAATCAGACCAATTGCTGAAGCTGCTCAGATCAACTTTAATTATATTGATGGGGACACACTTTCTATTTCATTAAATGAAACAGTTAGTATCACAGATATTAATGCAATAGTTACCGTATTTACTACAGCTTTAAATATCAACCCTACAACTGTTACTGAATTTGCAGGAACCGACAATATAACAAATAACTTATTAAGAGACACTTCATTCTTAGATAACGATGTATTTAATACACATCATTCTGAAACAGAAATGATGCGTTATATCAAAAAGTTAGAACGTAAAGATTTATCATTAAATCACTCTATGATTTCTTTAGGATCATGTACTATGAAGCTAAATGCAGCCTCTGAAATGCTACCTTTAAGTAATCCAAACTGGGGGAATATTCACCCGTTTGTTCCTTTAACTCAAGCTCAAGGGTATCAAGAAGTTCTTAAAAACTTAGAACATCAATTAAATGTAATTACTGGTTTCGCAGGAACTTCTTTACAGCCAAATTCTGGTGCTCAAGGAGAATTAGCAGGATTAATGGTTATTAGAGCATACCATGAATCTAGAAATGATCACAACAGAAACATTTGCTTAATACCTTCCTCTGCTCACGGTACCAACCCAGCTTCTGCTGTTATGGCAGGAATGAAAGTTGTTGTTACTAAAACAGATGAAAAAGGAAATATTGATGTAGCTGATTTACGTGAGAAAGCAATTTTACACAAAGATAATTTATCTGCTTTAATGGTAACATATCCATCTACACATGGTGTATTTGAAAAAGCTATTTGTGAAATCACTAAAATAATTCACGATAATGGCGGACAAGTTTACATGGATGGTGCTAACATGAATGCTCAAGTAGGACTAACTAACCCTGCAACGATTGGTGCTGATGTTTGTCACTTAAATTTACATAAAACATTCGCTATACCTCACGGTGGAGGTGGACCAGGAGTTGGACCAATTTGTGTTGCTCCACAATTAGTTCCTTTCTTACCTACCAATCCAGTAATTACTACTGGAGGAGATCAAGCCATTACTGCTATTTCTGCTGCTCCTTGGGGTTCTGCTCTAGCTTGCTTGATTTCTTACGGATACATTACTATGTTAGGTGCTGATGGGTTGAAAAACTCAACAATGAACGCTATCTTAAATGCTAATTATATCAAAGAGCGTTTAAGCGGACACTTCACCACATTGTATACAGGTGAAATGGGACGTGCTGCTCACGAAATGATTATTGACTGTAGAGAATACAAACAAAACGGAATTGAAGCAGCAGATATTGCAAAACGTTTAATGGATTATGGTTTCCATGCACCAACGGTTTCTTTCCCAGTTGCTGGAACAATTATGATTGAACCTACTGAGTCTGAAAACTTAGCGGAGTTAGATCGTTTTTGTGATGCTTTAATTTCTATTAGAAAAGAAATTGCTGAAGCAACTAATGAAAACCCTAACAATCCGTTAAAAAATGCACCACATACACAAGAAATGTTAACTGCAGATGAATGGAATTTACCATACTCTAGAAAGCAAGCAGCATTTCCGTTAGATTATATTGCTGAAAACAAATTTTGGCCTACTGTACGCAGAGTAGATGATGCTTTTGGTGACAGAAACTTAATTTGTAGCTGTATTGGTATTGAAGCATATGCAGAAGTATAAATAGTGCTTATAAAAAATTTAAAGACCTCACGATTTATTCCTTTGTGAGGTCTTTTTCATTCATTCTTCTTTATTTAGTTGTGTTTTTTTGAGTATATCATAAAAATCAGCCTTTTCTACTATAAAACAAGGTATTAGTACAATTATATTAATTAAATTAGCTGTCTTATAGACGACCCTTAATACGCTTACCTATGAACATCAAAATAACCGGAACAGGTTCTTGTATCCCTAATGTCATTAAAAAAAATGAAGATTTTTTACAATCTGATTTTTTGAACGCAGATGGTTCTGCTTTCAAGCAAAGTAATGACGTTATTATTGAGAAATTTAAAGCGATTACTGGTATTGAGGAAAGACGTTATGCTGAAACAAATCAGGTTACTTCTGATCTAGGTTTAATTGCAGCTCAAAAAGCTATTACTGATGCTAATATTAATCCTGAAGAATTAGATTATATTATTGTTGCAAGTAATTATGGTGATGTAAAACATGGAAATACCCAATGTGATACTGTTCCAAGTATGGCTTCAAGAGTCAAACACCTATTACGCATTCAAAACCCAAGTTGCGTTGCTTATGATTTATTGTTCGGATGTCCAGGATGGGTACAAGCAATGATTCATGCGCATGCATTTATGAAATCTGGGATTGCTAAAAAATGTTTAGTTATAGGAGCTGAAACACTATCTAGAGTTGTGGATCCTTCTGATAGAGATTCAATGATTTATTCTGATGGTGCTGGTGCAACTATTCTAGAAATATCAGAAACTGATAGAGGAATACTTTCTCACGAATCAGCAACTCATACATATACAGAATCTGAATATATCTTTTTCGGAGAGACTTATGACAAAAAAAGTGATTCTGATACTCGTTACATCAAAATGCTAGGTCGTAAAATTTATGAATTTGCATTAACTAATGTACCATTGGCAATGAAATCTTGTCTAGATAAAAGTGGTACTGATATTAAAGATTTAAAGAAAGTTTTTATTCATCAAGCGAATGAAAAAATGGATGAAGCAATCTTAGAAAGGTTCTATAAACTATACAATACAGATATGCCTAGTGATATTATGCCTATGTGTATTAATGAATTAGGTAATAGTTCAGTCGCAACAGTTCCTACTTTATTTGATATGGTGATAAAAGAAAATTATAAAAAGCATAATTTAAACAAAGGTGACATTGTTATGTTTGCTAGTGTTGGTGCAGGAATGAATATTAATGCAATTACATATCAGTATTAATTTATAGGTAATTCACTAATTCAAACTCTCATAATTCTTAATGATTTATGAGAGTTTTTTTATACACCTCATTTTGTAACAAATAATATCTTTTCTTTGCATCATACTTTATAACACACAACCAATGAACATTGCAATTTTAGGAGGAGGAAACTTAGGAAAATCTATAGCTCAAGGCTTATTAGAAAACAACTATACCCCAGCCAACATTACTATTACCCGTAATAGAATTGAATTATTACATAATTTAAAAGAAAAAGGAATACACGTTAGTAATAATAATATTGAAGCTACACAAAATGCTCAAGTAGTAGTCATTGCTGTAAAACCATATAAAATTGCTGAAATACTACAAGAAATAAATTCAGTAATCACATCAGACAAAATTCTTGTTTCGGTAGTAAGTGATTTTTCAATTGCACAAATCGAAAAAAACTTAAGCAATATCCCTTCTATAATTAGAGCAATGCCCAATACTGCAGCTGCAGTAAATGAATCTATGACTTGTCTGGCTTCTAATAACGCCTCTACAGAAGACTTAAAAGTGGTAACTACAATATTCGATTCTTTAGGCGAAACTATTGAAATTAATGAAACATTAATGGATGCCGCAACCGTATTAGGAGCTTGTGGTATTGCCTATGTATTACGTTTTATACGTGGTATGATACAAGGTGGTATTGAAATAGGTTTCGATGCCCAAACCGCCACTAAAATAGCTACTCAAACGGTTAAAGGCGCAAGTGAATTACTATTACAAAAAGGGAATCATCCAGAAGCAGAAATAGACAAAGTTACTACTCCAAAAGGTTGTACCATTGCAGGTTTAAACGAAATGGAACATCAAGGATTTAGTTCTGCATTAATTAAAGGAATTAAAACCTCCTTTGATAGCATCTCAAAATAACATATTTTAAATTAAGTAAGGTTCACCTTTTACTTTCGACTAAATAATTGCTCCAAAAAAGTTTTCTTTAAGCATAAACCTTAAAGCTTGTTCAACTATTAAAATTCTTAAAAGATGAATTATAAAAAACTATTTATTGGAGCAATTTTATTTATTGCAATTACTTCACTCGCATTTACATCGATTATTACCAAAGATATTATCGTAAAAGATAGTTCTATAAAATGGAAAGCATATAAAGTAACAGGGGAACATTATGGTACAGTTTTACTAAAAGAAGGTGTTCTGAAATTTGAAAACGATATTCTTATTGGAGGGTCATTTATTGTAGATATGACTAGTTTATCTGTTGATGATCAAAAAGGAATGAAAAAAAAATTCCTTACCAAACACTTAAAAAGTGATGATTTTTTTGACATTAAAAACCATGCTACTTCTAGTTTAACGTTTACGGAAGTTTTAAAAGCTGAAAATATTTATCAAATTACTGCAGACTTAACCATTAAAGGAATCACCAAACCTGTATCATTTGAAATGAATGTTCTCGACAATAAAGCTACAACTAAACTAAAAATTAATCGAACTCATTATAACATTAGATATAGATCTACTAGTTTTTTTCAAGACTTAAAAAACAAAGCTATTAATGATGTATTTGATTTAGAAGTTAGCCTAACTTTTTAATTATTTATATACCAAACCCCAAACCAAATGAGATTCTAGTATCCTCTGTAGAACTAAAAACTCCCACATTTGCAGTTGCCATTTCAGCTACTTTTAACCATAATCCACCTCCATATGAATTATGCCATTTTTTTGAATTCTCATCTTGTAACCAAACTCTCCCAATATCAAATCCAGTATAAAACCCTATATTCATAGGGGCAAACCCTGATTTAAGCTTCCTAAAATTATAACGGATATCCATACTATTATAAAAAGCAGTATTTCCCGTAAAACGTTGAAAACGATACCCTCTTAATCCATCATCAGCACCAAGAGTAGCCCCCTGATAAAACTCAAAATGCTTACTAAACATAATATGTGCTTTCGTTTTATTTGCCAAAACTAAACGTTCATTTTTTATTAGTTTGTGTATAAAACTGAATGAAGGCACTACTGATCCAAAACTCTGCTTAGTATCTTCTGCATTCAACTTCCAACTAGCAGTTAATTCAAAATCCATTCCTAAAGTAGGGTACGCTGAATCATTATAATTTTTAAATCGATAATTAACTTCTGACCCCATAAAGTTTTTTCTATCGAACATTACTGTTCCAGCTCCAACTAAACCAATAAACCTATTTGGTGTGTTTTCTACTCTATTACTCTCAAAAGTAGCTAGCCAGCTTAATTTACTTCCTTGTATTCCGCGTTTAACAATTCCTAAACTTGTTTTAAACTGTGCTAATTTTACTCTATTAAAAGCCAAATCATTATCATCTTCTTTATTTTCAGTTTCATTACCTACCCCAAAAAAATTGGTTGCATAATTAGGGCTTGTATAATGGATATCAAACTGAATATTCATTTCATTAAAGATATTTCCATACTCGCCGATGTAACCTAAATCAAATCCATTATTCCCAATAAAATAATTCGCTTTTATATTGTGCTTATGTGAAAAAGGTGTTTGTCGTAAGTTTTTAAACCACATTGTTTTATTTACACCTATAAACAACCCATCATCTTTATTAATACCAAACACTGGCAATAATTGATTTACTACTTCCTTCCGTTTATAGTAATCATATGTATTAGTTTTATAATCATCTAATAACCTTACCCTAGCTTTTTTTGCATTTGTTACATCATTCTTTTTACTCTTATAATCGTAAATAGTAATTCCTTTTCCGTTACCTACGATAAAAGCATCATTATTTTGCCCACCAATTATCTTTATTTTTATGTACGAATCACTTTCTCCCTTAACCTCAACCACATCTTCTCCATCAAGAGCATACAACCAAATTTCTTTAGTTTCAGTTTTATCATATTCACGTTCAAAATTCAGTTTTTCTTTGTAATAAAATTGAATTTTTGTTTTTCCTTGCTCTAGCCTAGTAACTAAAATAGTATCATCTTTATCACTCGCAGTAAGAATCACTGATTTTGCTAAAATCTCATAATATGCTGCTGCTATTTTTTCAACTTCATTTCTTCTATACTTTAATACTTTTTTAGCGTTAGTAATCTTTTCATTTTGTACCTCAACAGGGAATTGATTAAACGCTTTTTCTATGACTTCATCAGATAAGTTTTCTTTTATAAATTTTGCTTCTACTAACCAATCTTCAATTGTTAGTGTTTTTAACAATTTCATATCTACTGGTCTTCCATTAGTATTATGCCATTTTAAATCTCTAATTTCATGTTTATAGGTTTGCATTTTTCTTAAACTCGGTAATAATCTTGTTACCACTCTTAATAAAGCACCATCATAATTAGCAAACACTTGATCTCTATCTCTTGGAATAGGTTTATATAAATAACCTTTCTCTCTTTCAAACTTACTCCAACGCCATTGGTCCTGATGTCTATCCCAATCACCTAAAATCATATCAAACAGACGAGCTCTTATAAATGCTTTTTCATCTACTTGATGCTTTGGATTTTTATGTAATTTCTCAAATAAATCTAAAGAACTTATAATGTCATCTGAGTTCCCAAAGTGCTTTTGAGTGTTTTGTGTTTCTCCAACATGTTCCTCTATCATATATAATGCATCACCATAATCTTCATTATAGACTCCTAATCCATTTTGATTTGGTACATAAAATAATTTAGGCTTGGTATGATATATGTTTATTGCCTCTGAAAGTGTTGGTAGAATAAACGATGCATAAGGATGCGTTGTAGTATACACATCCTCAATAAAAGACTCTAAAAAAGTTCCTTTTAAATCTTCTTTGATATACTTCTGTTGATAAGCATTAATTTGTAAAAACTGAACCGCATTTTTCTTTAGCGCACGCATTACCCACTGTTTACCTTTATTATCTATCAATCGTAATGACACAGATTGATTCCCTCCTCCTCTCTTTATTGGTTTTAAGCCACCATATAACGTTTCTAAATTTGCAATTGGAGCAGTAACCTCTGTACCATATGCATCTCTATAATGCTCGCCCCATAACCGCTTATAGAATTTACTTTTTTGTGTAGTTAAAGGTTCATAAATTGTTGCTTTCTTTTCTCCTGATTCTATTTTAGAATACTTCGCCTTTTCAACTTCTTTATATGCTTTAAATATTTCTTTAGTAAATACTGTTTTATCATCAGTATCATTTGTTTGAATAAAGTTTACTTGGGTTGTTCCATCTTTATAAACATCTAAAATCACATACCCTAAAGTAGCAAATGCGTAATTACTTTCGTTAGACCTTTTAACACCCGAAACTTTACTACCTGATCCGGAAACTATCTGTACTAAGTTATTTTTTTCAATATATTGTAAACTATGTTCATGTCCCGAAGCAAAAATTACTCTATCAGATTCTTGCGCCATCGTAGTTAATCGATTAACCAAAAATCTATAATTTTTATTTTGTAAATCTTGAGGAGAAACCCCTCCTGTTTTTCTAATAAAATTACTTAGTGTCCCTAAAACTGGTAACGGTAAACGATTGTTTGGAGAGATATGTTGTTTTGCTGAAAAATTCCCTCCGTGAGCACCATCAGTAAATAAAGGATGATGCAAAGCAACTATTGTTGTTTTACTCCTATTCTTTTTAATCAACGATTCAAATTCCAAAAAGAAATCTTTACGTGTTTTTATATCGCAATCATCATTCATTGTTGGGTTATCATCCCAATTTTCCAAATACCATTGTGTATCAACAATAATCAAAACAACCTCAGCTGATATTTTAACTTTCGTTATTGGGCAACCATTTTCTGGCAGAAAACTATTTTTTCCGAGAGCTTTTTCAACTAAGTTTTCTTGTCGTTTCAATCCTTTAATTCCATCAGCATGGTAATCATGATTCCCTGGAATAAATATTCTATTCCCTTTAAATTTTCTAACAGCATCAATTTGAGTTTGTAACCTATGGGATGCCAATTCATAACCCATATTACTTTTTTTAGGTAAACCATGCTGATAAATATTATCTCCTAAAAACAATACTGTTGCATCTTTACCTTCTTCTTGTAATCTTGTAGAAAGAGACACTAACGGCAATGTACTCTCATTCAAATTTGCATTTCCTGCATCACCAATAAAGTAAAATCGATGTGACAACTCACCTTGAGTTTCTGGTAATGATTGATTGATTTTTTTATCTACTTGCTCTTGATATGTGGCACAAGAAACTAATAAAACGAATAACAGTACGTTTAATTTTTTCATCAGTTTAGTTTTTTATTCTATACAAATTTCCTCCACTTTTTTTAGTAGCTTCATCTGTAATATATATATCATTCCCTTTAAAACAAATAGCTTCCTTTTGTGAATTATGATGTAAGTTGATTTCAGAAACTGATCCGTTAAAAAAATCTTCTCCTTTAAAATTAGTAAATAAAAATAACTTATCATGTGTAAGTAACACCAATTCTTTACTGTCTTTAGAAATAGCTGCTCCAGTAACTAAACAAGTATTAGAATCTACACAGGTTACAAAATCGCCTATTAATTCCGCAGAATAATTCCCCACTTGAGCTGGCACTTTATACAACTTAGTTATCCCATCGAAATGAGAACTTCTGTTTTTTGTAAATAAATAGAAGTATCCTTTTATATAAACGAAAGCCTCTACATCAAAGTTTCTATCTCTTTTTTTAGGAGGGAATTTCTTCTGATCTTCAAAATGAAAAGTTATTTTATCAGCGCTTACCTCTCCATTATTAATTGATGAAATTGATACCAAGTATATTGCTAAATTTTTTCTTTTATTTCCATTGTTTCCAAAATCTCCGATAAACAATTTATCCTGACCATCAGATGCCAAATCTTCCCAATCCTTATTTTTAGCGTTTTCAACAGTAATTATTTGTTTTATCTTTCCGCTTTCAGATACCTCAAATAACTCATTAGTATTCCCCGAATCATTTATCATCCAGAAATTATCTGATCCTTGAAGATTTACAATACCTGAAGATTCTTTTAAGCTATTTGGTAAATCACCTGTTATATCTAGCATTT
>Ga0209396_1001129_pt1 | contig 30374 bp, 24 predicted proteins | sample GOMGulsemesocosm_6_FD_184638 | JGI IMG/M metagenome (GOLD analysis project Ga0209396, IMG submission 184638) | Methane-oxidizing microbial communities from mesocosms in the Gulf of Mexico - GOM8C Gulf of Mexico (SPAdes) (version 2) | ecosystem: Environmental > Aquatic > Marine > Cold seeps... | reverse complement strand
ATTCCCTTCTATAAAAATTCAAATCAGCTCGCCTCAAAGCACATAAGTGAGGTATTTCGGGAAAGTGTCAATTATTACAAGTCGAAATCTGTAAGTTACTGAAAAATAAGACAATGGGTCCCTCCTGAGGGTCGAGCCAATGGGGGTTATTCGTGCCTCGTGCTATTTCTAGCTATAAAACTTCCCTAGGAGTTCCTTCCTTTTTAGGTCATTTGACATGGGTAAACGCGTAAATAAAAAAGAACTTGCCGACATCTTAGGTCTGACTGAAAAAACTTTGACGAAATATCAGAAGAACGGCATGCCTATTGAGATTGCGGGTGGTCGAGGCAGTCGCAATGAGTACGATACTCAGTGTGTTATTGAGTGGTTTGTTACCCAAAGATTGATTAAAGCAGGAGTGGTGCAGGGTGAGGAAGTTGCAGGGGCGTTTGATGAGAAAATAGAGAGTGCTCGTTTGAAGCATTGGCAAGCGACTGAAAAAGAGATGTCAGTGCGTGAAAATGCCAAGCAATTAGTAAGACGTGAAGAGCTTGAGTTCAGGTTAGGTCAGATGATTATTTCTGTTAAGTCAGGTCTTTTGAATGTGCCTGATCGTGTTGCTCAAAGACTCTCGCTCACGAAAGATCAAAAGTCAGTTTTGAATGAAGAGGTGAAAACCGTGCTGAATAGTATGGAGGCTTTGAATAATGATTGAGTCTTTATTATTGAATAGCAATTTTTTAACAAGCATTGAGTTTGCTTCTCCTGAAGAAGTTTATAACGAGCTTTCTAACCTTTGTTAGACGAAGCTGCATTAGTGACTTGCATGGCGTACGTCGACTTAAATCCCGTTCGTGCCAAGATGGAAAAAACACCTGAAACCTCGCTCTCTACCTAAAGTGAAGCACCAGCATTAAAGCCCGTATTGAAGTCGCAAAAGCCAAGCAAGCTCAACCCAAAACCTTATTCCCATTTATTCCTTTTATAGGAAAGGAAAGAGAAGATCAGCCAGAAGGGTTGCCTTTTAAGTTTGAGGACTATCTTGAATTAATTGATCTAACGGGTCGAGTGATTAGAGCTGACAAAGCAGGTGCTTTGGATATCACCTTGGCGCCCATCCTTCAGCGCATTAATCTCACTTCAGGGCAATGGTTAGAAGTGACGACAGGCTTTGAAAAGCACTTCACCACAGCTGTTGGTTCAGAAAGTCTATTAGCTGATTACTGTGAGCATGCTGAATTAAAACGAAGGCCAAATTTAGCCGCTTGTAGACGATTAATGTCCTAGATCCCTATTTTCACTTCATCATTTCTATTTATCGTTAACAGGGGGATTCCTCTCGCTCTGATTTTAGTAAATCTTTCTGAATTTTGTTCCCTTAAAGTTCAAGAGCGATAAAAACAGCTCAAGCGAATGATTTAGTTATTTGTGAGGATAATGTTGAAATTTATATATGGAACGTGGGCCTTTAAATCTGTTTTCTGAAGTGTCTGACTTTATATAAAAACCGGAAAACTGGTTAATTATAAATGCTTAAAATGTCAGGGATCTCTGGACAGAATTGTTCTAGTCATTGAAACTGACTTAAAGAATAGGCCAAGAAAGGGGCTTAATTATAAAGCACTGATTAAAAATTATGATGAGACCCCTACTCTTAGCCATACACAATGGAACTGGCCTTTGCGTTAGGTTTTTTCGTAAGGTGTTGATATTTAAAAAGGTATAGTTAAAAGTAACTAAACGATCATAATATGGTGCGAACCATTTATAGTGCGTGAGCGTTATGAGAGACACTAGTAGAGTTAAATCTCTGTGCTTGTTTCGCTAAAATTATATGAGTCATTTATATGAAAGCATTGTTTAAATTTTCCACGGTTGTATTTTTGCTGACTATTCTTATTGGGCTTGTCCTAGTATTTTCGTTAAGCAATAGTGTGTATTCAGAAAAAGGAGTCTCTTTGACTTTCGTTAACTCGTCAGGCCAGAGAATAGAGTCCGCTCATATTACGGTGGCGGGCCAGTCTTGTCGTGTTAAGAAATTAGGTGCTAAAGGTGAAATGCAGTGCCAGTTAAAAAACCTCTATGATAGTAGTTACTCTGTGTCTATCACCTTGCATAATGGTAATTTATACACTGAACCAAATCTTGGTTACGTCACTGGAGGTATCATTTTTAATGATATTATTACGATAAATTCCTTGGGTGAGATTTCCATTGAATCCAGCCAAGGCCCAAGACAAGAGGGTGCTGTCTCGACTGAAATTAGACAGTATTGAGCCTTTGTTATTGGTTTAATTTAAGTGTTAGCCAAAACTTCTTTTTATAAATCGCATATTCAAAGCGGTTCTACGCTTCTATGGCATAGGCATTATTTCGATCTGGTCGATTTTTTGGCTGCGGATAATATTTCAATGGAGGTAGAGTCGTTTTGGTGTGAAGATTGAAAAGATTGTCACTATGAAAATAGATAGTTAACACAAACCCTAAGTGGCTAGCTTTCAATAGATGCCTGCCTCTTAGGGGTTGTAAAATGTTAGTGCTAGTTAATTTCTAACAACTCAACATCAAAAATCAAAGTCGAGCCGGGTGTGATGATACCGGTTGAGCTTTGGCCATAAGCCAGTTCGCTTGGAATAAATAAACGGCGCTTTTCACCCACTACCATAAGTTGTACACCTTCGGTCCAGCCTTTAATGACTTGGTTTAAACCAAAAGAGATGGGCTCACCACGGTCGACAGAACTATCAAAAATACGGCCATCAATCAAAGTGCCATGATAATGTACTTTTACGTTATCGCTAGCGTTAGGGTGAGTGTCGCCCGTACCTGGTTGCAATATTTTATATTGAAGGCCAGATTCTGTGGAACTTACATCGGGGTCTTTTGCGTTTTCGGCTAAAAAAGCGCTGCCTGCACTGGCATTTTCAATGGCAACAAGTTTGTTTTTCTTGTTCTTGTTGAACCACATAAAGGCAACAGCGACCACAATAACGAGTAAAATAATTTTAGACATAGGCTTAACTCAAAACACCATTAAAATAAGGAATGAGCACTTTATCTGGGATAAGGCGTTTGCTCAAGTCGGATTCTGATAGAAGTTATTAAATAGGTGTTTTCACCTGCCTCATATCACTTTAAAATCCCCCCATATTAAATGCTATTAATGAAGAATGTTTGCGCCATAAATTGGCGCAATTAGTGCTTATTTTTATACCTTGCATCATTCAAATCACGAGCGAATAGGACGAATTAATGGAAAAGTTAAGACAGCAGATAGTTGCAGAAATGCGTGTTAAGCCCAGTATTGATCCAGCTAAAGAGATTAGTCGACGCATAGGCTTTATTAAGGAAACCCTGCAAGCCTCAGGTATGAAAATGTTGGTATTGGGTATTAGTGGCGGTGTTGACTCTTCCCTATGTGGACGTTTATGCCAAATAGCCTGTGATGAGCTGGGTGATGGCTATCATTTTGTTGCAGTGCGATTACCCTATGGCACTCAAGCGGATGAAGATGATGCACAACTTGCTTTGAGTTTTATCAAACCAGACATCTCTTTGGCGATTAATATTAAATCTGGCACCGATGGTATCCATGAATCAGTGATGGCCAGCGTAGCGGATGCGGGTATGACGATGCCGAGTGACTTTAAACGTGATTTTACCAAGGGTAATTCGAAAGCCCGTATGCGTATGATTGCCCAGTATGAAGTGGCAGGCATGTACAATGGCCTAGTACCTGGCACAGATCACAGTGCAGAAAATATATCAGGTTTTTATACAAAGCACGGTGACGGCGCTTGTGATCTGGCACCTTTGTTTGGTCTGAATAAACGTCAAGTACGTTTATTGGCAGAAACCTTAGGAGCCCCAGAATCCGTTCACGGTAAAGCACCCACAGCAGACCTTGAAGATGATAGACCTCAGTTATTAGACGAAGTCTCGTTAGGCGTAACCTATGATCAGATCGATGATTTTTTAGAAGGTCGTGAGGTTGAAGCAGAAGCCACACAAATAATACTGAATAACTACCTTAAAACCCGCCATAAGCGTGATGATATTCCAACACCTGTGTGAACGTTAGTGCGATAAGGGGTATCTGTGTGTCATTTATCCCTTTTTGTGCTTAGTCGTTTGGTGTTACTCGAATAGACGTTGTGTTTTTGTTTTAAGACGTTTTATAGGATTTTGCTTATTTCTGATAAGCGGTGTTATTGTCTGTTTTTCGTATTCTCCCTGGTTTTAATATTATAAGGAACTTAGTTTGAACCCTGTTCGTCTGCCTGTTATAAGTGCCACTCTTGTTACCGTATTAAGTGGTTTTTTGTGTGCTTCTTTGAGCTTTAATGCTCACGCAGAAGGTACCTTCTTTGAGCTGAATGAGGTGCAAGAAGAGGTTGGTTTTTATGAGCCAGACTATTTAATTGAGTTGGCGTATGGGCCTAGTATGACTCACATTGAACTAGGGGCTGACTTTCAAAAAGAAAGAAACATGGGCTTTGCGGGTTTGTATTTTTCTCGTACTCAATATGATATGACTGGATCACAAACAGCGACCATGAATGCCGTTGGGATTCGAGGTTTAAAAAACAGTTCACCTAAAAATGACTCGATTGGTGCCGATTTACATCTCGGTATCAATCAGACGAAAGCAGGTGATTATGAACGTACAGGCATTGAGTTCGCTTTAAGTTTTTATGAAAGCCTTAATGACGAAACCTCGTTATTGATAGGTTTTAGCTTTCGTCCTGAGTTTTTGGCCATTGATTGGAATGAAGGTGTGATTACAGAGTCTGGGTATGAGTTTGGGGTAAACCATAAATTCACTCCGCAAATGAATTTGTTTGCCAAGTATTATTATGAAAATCTATGGCAAGACAATATTAGCTCTGAGCGTATCGACGATGGTATTCTAGCGGGCTTAAATTACCAGTTTTAGTGGGTGTGGTTATCTTATCCGTAAGTGCTTTTGTCTTATCCTTAAGTGCTGCTATCACTTTAGACAAGGCCTTGATCCCATATTGGAATATCGGAACCAATGTGTTCCTGTAAAAAATCAATAAAGACTCTTACTTTAGTTGCTAGGTGTTTACGTTCAGGGAAAATAGCGTAAATACCATGTATTGGCTGAGGGTAGTCAAGCAATAGGGGTTCAAGTCTGTTTGCCAATATATCAGGCCCCACAATAAAGGTTGGCATGTTAACAACCCCAAGCCCTTCTAAGGCGGCATAATGCAGTGCATCTGAATTGTTCACGCGATAATTTCCTTTCGCAGGGACCTTAATCAGAGGGGAGGTATTGGGGATTGATAGTGCACCATTTTTTTTGTCTTTTTTGCTGTGAAAACGCCAATCTTGCCCAGCACGAAAGTAAGAGTAGTAGAGGCAGTTATGCTTGCGTAAATCATCGGGTTTTTGCGGTCTGCCATGTAACTCAAGGTAGGCACTGGAAGCACAAATGACACTTCGGCAGCTGGCAATTTGTTTGGCAATTAAGCTCGAATCCTCTAATTGACCAATGCGAATACCTATGTCAAAACCTTGTTTGATAAAGTCTTGGCGCTTATCATCCATGATCATTTCTATCTGGATGTCAGGGTATAGCGTCATAAAGCGAGGGATTAAGCGCGCAACATGTAGTCTGCCAAAGGTCATGGGGACACTGATTTTTAGCTTACCCTTGGGCTTTTTCTGTAATCGACTGACCGCATACTCTGCTTCTTTTGCTAGGGAGAGTGCTTGGCTGGCATACTCGTAATACTCTTCACCTGCTTCGGTTAAGGTTAAGCTGCGGGTGGTGCGGTTAAAGAGTCTAACACCTAATTCGTCTTCTAATTGACTGATACGTTTACTGACCGCTGATTTGGAGCTATCGAGCTGCTCTCCCGCTTTTGAAAAACTCCCTGCTTCTACTAGGGCAACAAAAATGGGCAGTGAATTGAAAGTCGACATGCTAAAGCCTTAACGAGATAAAAATTTACATTGTTGAGTTTAGCTCAACTAACTCTTTCTATTTTACATAATTGTTTGAATTATAATTGGATTATATACTGATTTTTTTAGGAGTAAGATATTAATGAAATACCAGTGGCTGTTATTTGATGCCGATGAAACCCTTTTTTATTTTGATGATTTTGCTGGCTTAAAAAAGCTTTTTCTTGCCTATGATGTTTGTTTCTCAAAGCAAGATTATGCTGAGTATAAGCAGATAAATAAACCGCTTTGGGTCCAATATCAAGATAAAAAGATCAGTGCAGAGACCTTGAAAATACAGCGATTTGAGCAATGGTCAAAAAAATTAGATGTCAGTGCGAATGAGCTAAATTCAGGTTTTTTAAACGCCATGGCACAAATATGTTTGCCCTTGCCTGGGGCAGAAGCCTTATTAGCCGGCTTAGCTGATAAGGTGGATATGGCAATTATTACTAATGGGTTTACTGAATTACAACAGGCGAGGCTGGAAAATACAGGCTTGAAAAAATATTTTGCTGACGTGATTATCTCAGAGCAGGTAGGCTTGGCAAAACCGGACGTACGTATTTTTGAACATACTTTAGAAAAGCTCAATCATACGGATAAGTCGACTGTCCTTATGGTGGGCGATAACCCTCACTCTGATATTTTAGGGGGAATGCGCGCAGGCATTGATACCTGCTGGCTGAATCATAATGGCGCCTCGGTTCCTGAAAATATAGAACCCACCTATGAAGTTGCAGACTTGCACCAGTTAAAAAATCTATTATTAGCCTAGGTGTGAAACCTACTGGCTAGGAAAGCTGCTTTTTAAAAAGGCACCCTATTAACCTTTAATAGGGTGCCTTTTTGCTTTTGTGTTAATCGGTTTAAAAAGAGCGCTAAACTAGTCTTTATTCATGGACTTTATTTTATGGATAGAAAGGTCAGCACCGTTAAACTCATCTTCTTCACTCAGTCTAAGACCCATAAAGGCTTTCATGCTGCCATAAACGATAAAACCGCCTAATAGCGCAATGCCGATACCTGCTAGAGTACCAATGATTTGAGAAACAAGACTAACGCCGCCTAGACCACCCAGTGCTTGGCTGCCAAAAATACCGGCCGCAATACCACCCCAAGCACCGCAAATACCATGCAATGGCCATACACCTAACACATCATCAATCTTTGGCATTTTTTGTTGGATGATTACAAATAACCAGGTAAATAGTGCGCCGGCGATAACACCGGTAAATAGAGCACCAATAGGGTGCATGACATCGGAACCCGCACAGACAGCAACAAGGCCAGCTAATGGTCCGTTGTGAATAAAGCCTGGGTCATTTTTGCCCAATAGCATGGCACTAATAATACCGCCAACCATGGCCATTAAAGAGTTAACTGCCACTAATCCACTGATGCCATCCAGTGTTTGAGCTGACATAACATTGAAACCAAACCAACCAATACAGAGGATCCAAGCACCTAGGGCAAGAAAAGGAATATTAGACGGAGCGAAAGCCATCAACTTTCCGCCACGCATCCTGCCTCTACGCGAGCCAAGTAGCATGATGGCTGCGAATGCAATCCAGCCGCCTACGCCGTGCACCACAACTGAGCCGGCAAAATCATGGAAACCATAACCAAACTGATTTTCAAGCCATGTTTGGAAGCCATAATTGCCATTCCAAATAATGCCTTCAAAGAAAGGGTATACCACACCGACTATCATGGCAGATGAAATTAACATGGGATAGAACTTCGCACGCTCTGCCACACCGCCCGAAATAATGGCAGGAATTGCCGCTGCAAAGGTCATTAAAAAGAAGAACTTAACTAATTCATAACCATTGTTCTGGGCCAAGGTTTCTGCACTTGCAAAAAAATTGGTACCGTAGGCGATCTGATAACCGACAAAGAAATAAACAAGGGCGGAGACCGCAAAATCGGTCATTATTTTTACCAAGGCGTTTACCTGGTTTTTATTACGTACGGTACCCACTTCTAAGAAAGCGAAACCCGCATGCATGGCAAAGACCATAATGGCGCCAAGTAGTATGAACATGGTGTTTGAGCTTGAGACCAGGGTCTCAACTGCACTGTTAATCGGTGTCATAGGTTTTCCCTTGCTTTATTTGGGTGCAATATAATTAATATCGCACCTTTTTTTATCGTTTTTGGTCTTTATATGGTGCGCCTTATGATTTTTGGTGCACTCGATCTAATAAAGTGCAATTAGTGTGCCCAATGTTCATTTTTGGTGCTTAAACAAATAAATGTATGCTGTGCAGAAAAATAATCGATGAAGGCTGCTATTTAAGGCCTGACTAATAATTTGATTCACTTTTAAGCTCAAAATACGAGAAAAGGCTTAATGGCTAAGGGTTTAGTTTGCTAAGCTGAATACCAATATAACTCGTTGAGGTTAACGAATGCAGTTTGGACGAGTGTCCCGAATTTTTAATCGAGATGTACGTGAATTAGTGAAAGGTTGGCTGCCCAATTATGGTGTGTCTATCCTCATCCTATTATTGGGTTTACCTGTGGCAGATTACTTATGTCAGCAGCAGGTTATTAATAATACCAAACGCATTGAATTTGATTTAAATGCCCGTTTGCAAAGTTATCAAAAAAGGTTACAAGATGAATTTAGGTATTACGAATATGCCTTAACTGATCTGCAAGCTTTGGTAAATAGCTCTGATGGCAATGTGCTCTCTTATGAACATTTTAAAAAATTTGCAAAAGCTAAAAACTTCACCCGCGAATTTCCAAATGTAACGGGTTTTGGCATTGCTAAGTTTGTGACCAAGTATGATAGGGAAGAGTTCGAAATATGGATGTCATCACAACTGGGTAAAAATTATAGAATTGGCCCTGTGAGTGAAGAAGCCCAAAACTATTTTGCGGTGCAATACAGTAATACTCGCCTTAATCATTCAATGGTGGGTTATAACTTCGCTTTTAATCCCATTAGTTATGAAATAGCACTAAATGCGGCGTTACATAATAACTTTCAAATGACCCCACCTATATTTTTTAATAAAACCACGTCGGCAGATGATAAAGGCTTCTTAATTTTTTTCCCCATGTATAAAGAGTCTCGATTTACTCCGCCGGATGAATTTAATGAAAAAATCTTGGTTGGTTGGAGTTATGCGAGGTTTTTGGGTAAGAATTTGGCCCAGTCAATCGATTTAAATAATGATCAATTGGCCCTTACCCTGCGTGATGTTACTAACTTGGATAACCTGGTGTTTTATCAACAGTCAGTTCAGAACCCAACTGACTATCAGGTGACGGGAGAATTAGATCTCTATAATAGAAGCTGGCTTATTGCGTTGTCACCGAGTCAAGAATATATCGATGAAATGCAATTGGTGGATGAAAAAAGCATACAGAAAACCGTGTTTTCGGGTGCGATTTTATTATCAGCATTAGCTTTCTTTTCAATTACCTCCCTGACTCGACGTCGCCAAGTTACTCGACAAAGCATTCGGCTTAACTCTATTTTAACCAGTGTTAATGAAGCTATTATCAGTCTGGATACGGATGATTACATTCTCAGCTGGAACCCTGCTGCTGCTTTGTTATTTGGCTATAGCGAAGAGGAGGCGTTAGGTCGATTTTTCCCAGCGATGGTTTTGCCCGATGATAAGTGGGCAGAATACGATATGGGCAATGATTTTATCAATAAGGGTCAATCTTATAATATTTTGGATACCCAAAGGCTGCATAAAGATGGCCACCTTCTTTCTTTAGGTTTACATGTTACCCCTATGATAGACAGCCATGGCCGGCCGATGGGGATAACCATAGCAGCCGTTGATATTAGCCATATGAAACGTGCTGAAAAAGCTTTGCAGCGTTCAAATGAGGAATTAGAAGACGTTGTAAAATTAAGAACAGAACAGATGAAGTCTGTGCTTAACCTCCAATCTGGCATACTTAACAGTACCGCCTTTGCTGTAATAGCGACAGACCTTGAAGGGTTAGTGACCTTTATTAATCCGGCAACAAAGTTTTTATTTCAATTCAATGAAGCCGATGTGATAGGTCAGCCAGATAGTGTCTTGTTTGCGGATGAATTAGGGGCTGATTTTCCGCCTTTATATTCCTATGGCTCGCAACTTTCTCGATATATGAAACGGACTCTCATCGAAGTGGAGCTACTAGACAAAAGCCAGCGCCAAGTCAGTCATGAAGACCAGGAACGAATTTTCCTGCGTAAGGACTTGAGCAAATTTCAAGGGAGCTTAAGTGTTAGCTTGATCCATAATGATCAAGGGCAGAGCATGGGCTATCTTGCGATAGTGACTGATTTAACCAGGCAAAAGTACCTTGAATTTGAATGGCAATTAGAGAAGGTTTCCACCAAAGCCACATCCGATGCCGTATTCTGGATGGATGAAGACGGTGTCATGATTAAGGTGAATCAAGCTGCCTGTAATGCATTGGGGTTGGAGAGTAAGGACCTATTAGGACGTAAGTTGTTTGATATCTTTCCAGATCATCCTTACAGCTGGTGGCAGCCCCATCAAATCGCGTTACATAAAAGCAAGAAGGTTTGGTTTGATACCAGTTTTAATAACCGTCAAGGCATAGAGACCCATGTGTCGGTTAATGCAAATCTTGTTTATCTTGATGGTAAAGAGTATGTCCACCTGGTGGCAAGGGACATCAATGATAGATTGAAAAAAGAGCATGAACTTGCCACTGCGAAAGAAAGAGCCGATATTGCCAGTGAAGCTAAGTCTCATTTTTTAGCCAATATGAGCCACGAACTAAGAACTCCCATGAATGCCGTTATAGGCTTACTTGAGTTAGTGAAAAAAACATCATTATCCCCTATCCAATCTGATTTTGTTGATAAGACCCAGGTTGCCGCCCATTCATTATTAAAGATACTTAACGATATTTTAGACTTTTCTAAGATTGAAGCTAACTCAATGTTGGTGGAGAAACATGAGTTTGAGTTGTTAGGCTTGATCGATGAAATGGCCCTTATCTTATCAGCAAGTTTGACTAACAAAGACATTGAAGTCTTGTTTGATATTCACGAAAATTTACCTGAAAAAGTGTTAACGGATGCGTTAAAGCTCAAACAGGTTTTGTTGAACTTAGGCAGCAATGCAATTAAATTCACCCAAAAAGGCCATGTAATCATAAGTCTTAAGATGGTCTCTGAGCATGAGCTGTCCATCTGTGTTGAGGACTCTGGCATAGGGATGAATTCAGAACAACTTGAGCATATCTTTACTGATTTTAAGCAGGCAGAAGCCTCGATTAATCGACGTTTTGGCGGTACCGGGTTAGGTCTTGCGATTACCAAAAAACTGATTGAATTAATGGGCGGCAATATACGTGTTGACAGTAAAATGGGTGAAGGCACCTCATTTCATGTGCAGTTACCGTTACAGGTTAGTGTTAAAAATCTGAGCCTTACACCGCCCTTATCTTTGCAGGAGAAAATTAAAAAAGTCCTAATAGTCGATGATGATAGCCGTTCAATAGCGGTACTTGAACAGCAGTTAGCCCCCTTTAATTGCCAATTAGATTCGGTTAAAACGGGTTTAGAGGCGATGGCGAAGCTAACTTCATCAAGTGACTATGATCTGCTTATATTAGATTACAATATGCCCGCGTTTAATGGCCTTGATGTGATTGAGCAGGTATCTAATTTAGACACAGCTATTATGCCTCCCTGCTTGTTAATGGTGACTGCCTATGATCAACAGCAGCTGTTAGAGAAAGCGTTGATTTTGGATAATTATGGTGCGATTACCCTGGATAAACCCATTACTAGGAATACATTGATAAGCGCTTTGAAGCGTCTATTTTTTACCTTAAAAAGTGAAAAAAGTGCAAATTTGTTAGCGCTGAATGATTTATCAAAAATAGACGCGCATACGTTTAAAGTAGAAAAATCAAATGATGAAATATGCGCCATGTTAGAGGATGACTGTGCTTACCTTGATGGTCTCACTGGTGATAAGGATAATACCTTGCTTGGCACAAATTTATTATTGGTTGAAGATAACCCCATCAATAGCTTGGTGGCTTCAGGGTTACTTAAACATGCGGGCGCCAATGTAATTTCGGTTGAGTCAGGGGTAGAGGCATTATCCTTTTTGAGTCATGAAAATGACATTGATCTGATATTGATGGATATTCAAATGCCTGATTTTGACGGTTATCAAACGACCTTGGTTATAAGGGATGAGCTTGAGTTAACACTGCCTATTATTGCAATGACAGCGAACATTCAGTCTGATGTTATTGATCATTGTTTAGCGGTGGGAATGAATGCCCATGTCCCTAAACCCTTTGATTTAAACGATCTTGCCGATACCATTCTTCAGATACTTAAAACATCAAAACAGCAATCAATGGTGTAATACCTAAAACTCAGATTAAGCCCGCTAGGCTAAAGCCAGATTGTTAAGCAGGTACAGTTAAACAGATTAAAAATATAGATCTAAAAAAGGGAGCCGAGTGGCTCCCTTTTTTAGATCTGATGCTTGACTCTCTATTGATGCGTGAGAGCTGGCAAAGGCAGTGCTTTAATCGGTTTACTTTGTGCATTTAAACTGGCTAAAAACAAAGCCTGACTCGCTTCATTATCGCCAAGGGCATTGAGTAGACGACCCAAATCCGAAATGGCTTCTGGTTTAGCCTGTAAATTAATAGATGATTGATAATAGTCTCTGGCTTTGCCCCAAAGCTGTTGCATCTGACTCAGGCGGCCACAGGTTAACAATAGTTCAGCGCTTTCCTTATGTTTACCTAACCAGGACTCAGCCTGCTGTAGGGCCTTCTTGGTGTTTTTATGCTCAATCTGACCATAGACAAGAATAAGTTGATCGGACCAAAGTTTATTCAGACATTTACGAATAAAACTTTCCGCCTTTGCTTCATCACCAAACTGCAACATGGCTTTGGCATAGGTGATACGCATGGCTTCATCACTTTCTAAACCATCCAGCTTTTGCCAAACCGTTTCTATCGTCTTAAGGATGTCTATGTGACTGTGACCCTGTAATGACTTATTGGTAAAGTGTTCAAGTAGGGCGTTGAAGGCCTTTTTCTCTAACTCAAGCATATTGCTATCATTTAAAATCCCTTCTTTTTTCAACATAGGGGTTAAATTTAGCAGGGCTTGCCAATCTTCCAAATGGCTATAAGCCTGAACTAGCATTTTCAATACTTGCCTATGTTTAGGCTGAATTTTATGAAGACGAAGTAAGGTGGCAAGGGCACTTTCAAAATGACCTTGGCGCATCTGGATCTGACTTTGAGCAAAACTAATAGCGAATTCGGCCTCGGGTGATGAACGGTGAGCTTCACGTAATAATGTTTTAGAACGTTCGTAGGCGTCTTGCTCACTGGCAGCATAGGCTGCTGCAATATGGTTGATTAAAGGATAAGAAACATTACTCGCACTTTTAGTCAGTAACTTTTCTGCTTTGGACCAATTACCGCCGACTAATTCTAGTAAACCTCGAATAGTATTTCGAGAGGCGCGTTTTTGATGCAGGTTACCTGTCAGTTTCGCCAGCGAGCTACCTGGCCTTAAACTAGCGAATAGAATGCGTTTAACCCAACTAAGGACAAAGAGTAAAACCAAGATGAAACAGGAAAATACCCAAATACTGGTTTCAAGGGTGATGTTGCCATAGGACAGAAGCACGTAACCCGTATCTTGCTTCATCAGCAATCCAAGAGTCCCACCGGCCACTAATACGCAAATAATGATTAGAAATAAACGTCTCATAGGCTGGTCTCCTGCACGCTTGTCTCTAATACCTCAGTGATGGGAAGCTCGCTCTGTTTCTGTGCTTGTGGCTGAACCTCTTCTTGCGGCGTTATTGGTGCAGAGACAGAGTCATTAGTCTGTGTGATGTCAGCATTGTCCGAGGAGGCTAGAGGTAAGGACTCACTCTCTATAGGGGGTGTTATGGGTGCTTGCTCAACCACAGTCGGCTGCACTTTTGCTGAAATTACTTGCTCTGTCGTTTTAATTGGCTCTTGGATAACCGGTGCAGTAAGGGGTTTCACCTTGATAAGTTCAGGTACGTCATTCGCCAAAGGTTTAGCCACAATGTCTTTGTTTTGTGTGATGCCCAGTGTTTCAGCGGGTGCTTGTGTGGCGACTTGATTGTTTTTGCCTTTGCCATTCCAGTTTTGCATAAGGTTTTTCATGCTGGTTAAAGAGTCGCGTGGCAATGGCAATTCAGGGGATACATTAATCTGCTGTAGGGCGGTCAGGCTGGTTAAGTAACCTGATACCGCCGCCGAGTCGATATCGAAATGCTCATTAACGGCATTGGCAATATGTTCTAACGCAATTTGATAAACACTGCTTTCTTGTTTCATTAGGGCTAACTGCGCCACATTGACCTGTAACTGAATGCCTGTGATTAATTGTTGGTACTCAGTAGGCGGCAGCAAAGGCTTGATAGGCTTGCTGTTGTAGTTAATGACCACAAGCGATCTAAGCGTTTGCCAAACATTCTGCATTAAGGCTTGGGTGTAGGAACTCTGCTCATCATCTGTATTGGATTCTGACTGAGTTGGATTAAATTCTTGATTAAATAACTTACTGGGCTCTTTTTGAGGCAAGCTACTTACTTGGGAGGTAAGCGCTTCTAATTGAAGATAAACCCCTTCAAGATCAAATGAGCGTGTTGATTTAAGGGCTTGAATATCTTTTGCTAAGGCGCGCCTAGTATCAAATAAAATGGGGTCTTTCATATCCGCTAAAATACTATCAGCGCTAATAAGTAGTGTTTCGGCCCCATCAATGTCTTTTTCCATTAACAGACGTTGGTTGGCTAAGCGTACTAGGTATTCAGCTTCTGCCAATTTCCAGTCTTCTTTGCTGGTATTTTTAAGACGGCTGAGCTGTTTACGAACTGAGGTGATTTGAGCACCCAGTTTTGCTGCATTTTCTTGGGCATTTTGGTCATCGGTTTCTAACTTTTTAAGGGCTGGAATGACTTTGCTTAATGCCGATTGTATTGGTTCAACTTGTGCCACTGCTTGTGTTTGCTGTGCCAAAATTGTTTCTAGCTTAGCGTTGCTTTGGCTGATGCGAGATAGTTTTGTATCGTACTCTTGTAAACTCGTCTGGTAATACTGCCAACCACTCAGGGCAAAAGCACCTGCACTTAAGAGTAGGGTGGCATAAATAAGGCTGTTTTTAGCATTCGTTGTGACAGGGGCTTGTACTGTGTCTTTCGAAGTCATAGTCGCATCTTGTGTAATAGTGTGGTCACCTGTGACTGGCGCGTCTTGTTCTATATTATTCATGCTATCTTCTGTGCTTTGCGCTTTCTTCTCGATTTGGTCGGCCATCTATTGATCCTATAACTGAGTTAGGGCGGCGTGTAAGCTGTTGTCATCGGCACCGTTTGCATTGATGACATTTTTCCAACCAAGTTGAAGAGCGATATCCGTTACTCTTTGGCTAGGGGTCAGTATCAGCTTATTTAACCAGTTTTTATTATGTTGGCAGAGGGTATCAACCAAATTTTCTAGACCTTCGCCACTGGTGATCAATATTACGTCACAGCTTTCGGCATCGGCAACCTGTTCTGAATCATAGTTGATTTTATTTCGTGTATAGAGGGCCAGATGATTCACCATTGCGCCTCGCTCAACTAAGGATGTTTCTAATTTTGTCCTGCCTCCTTCGCCACCCATGATGAGGATTTTTTGTCCCTCAACATCTTTCATTAAAGGTTGCGAGAGTAGGTCTTCTGATGTCTGACCTGAGTGGTCTGTACTGATTGCTGTTATTCCAAGGTCAAACCCTAAATCATCTAATAGTGTGCTAGTGCCTTTTCCTATACCGACCCAAGTAATGCCGACGGGCAACATAGGCCAGCAGTCGTCAATCCATTCGATACCATGACGGACGGCATTCTTGCTGATAAAAATAACCTTATCGTAAAGGTCTAAATCAAAAATTTGAGAACGAATATAGGCTTTATTGTCGGTTAAGGCATCAATTCTCATCATAGGTAAGGGTAGGGCTTTAGCGCCCCACTGATGAAACACCTCACAACTCAGCTGATTTTCTGGTTGTGGGCGCGTAATTAAAATGTGTTTGCCAGTTAACTGCATTGAAGAACCATGTATAAGTGACAAGGTATCAGAAACAATCGCATTTTCTGATACCTCTTTTTATTAGGCTATGCCTAGTCTTTGTTTATTTCAGCAAGCAGGGTTTCTGCCCCTGCTTCAATAAGCTTTTCAGCAAGCTGAACACCTAACGCGTGGGCATCGTTTTTAGATCCGCGCAGCTCATCACGTAAAATGACAGAACCATCAACCGAACCGACTAAACCTCTTAGGTAAAGTTCATCACCTTCTAATAATGCGAAGGCTGCGATTGGTGCCTGACAACCGCCATTTAATCTTTCGTTTACAGCACGTTCAGCGGTAACACGATAGAAGGTTTCTTGATGCTGAAGTGGTGCCAACAACTTGATCATGTCGGTGTCGTCGCTACGACATTCAATGCCCATGGCACCCTGGCCACCTGCTGGCAGACTGTCTAAGTCTGAGATACGCTCTTTAATACGATCCGTCATTTCAAGACGCATTAAACCTGCTGTGGCTAGAATAATTGCATCATATTCGTCGTTATCGAGTTTACGTAATCGCGTATTAACGTTACCTCTCAGGTCCTTAATCACAAGATCAGGACGGGCTAAGGCTAATTGAGATGACCGACGTAGGCTAGAGGTACCGACAACCGCGCCTTTTGGTAAGTCAGCAATCTTGTCATATTTGTTAGATACGAAGGCATCTGTTGGATCTTCACGTTCACAAATAACCGCTAAACCTAAACCGTCAGGAAAGGCCATTGGTACATCTTTCATAGAATGTACAGCAATGTCTGCGCGACCTTCTAATAGGGCGTGTTCTAATTCTTTAACGAATAATCCTTTGCCACCGATCTTTGATAAAGGTGAATTTAAAATTTGGTCGCCTTTCGTTGTCATGCCTAACAACTCAACCTGAGTATCTGGGTAAAGTTTTTCTAGGGAATCTTTCACGTTATTGGCTTGCCAAAGGGCTAATTGGCTTTCACGAGTGGCGATGATGATTTTATCTTTCACAAGGCATCCTGACATTGAGAGGGAGTGAATGTTAAAGGCATTAAAAAAAGCCCTTAACTAAATTGCCACCATGATACTAAGAATGAGGCAAAGCGTCATCCTTATGGTGCTTTATATGTGGTCTTGGATCAGGTAATCTTGCACTCTTTAACGCTAGCCTTAAATAACAATGTGGGAAGGAATAAATGACTGACACGAATAAAGCTACCAACCAGCAATGGGGTGGACGTTTCTCTGAGCCTGTTGATGCTTTTGTTGCACGTTTTACTGCATCGGTTGAATTTGATCAGCGCATGGCTGCTCAAGACATTCAAGGTTCTGTCGCTCATGCAAAAATGTTAGCAAGCGTGGGCGTGCTAACTGAACCTGAGCGTGACCAGATCATCCAAGGTTTAGCTGAAATTAAAGAAGAAATCGAGAAAGGTGAATTCAACTGGTCGATTGAGCTTGAAGATGTGCATATGAACATCGAAGCGCGTTTAACACAAAAGATCGGTATCACAGGTAAAAAATTACACACTGGGCGTTCACGTAACGACCAAGTTGCGACTGACATCCGCCTTTATATGCGCGATGAAGTGGACTTCCTATTGGAAGAATTGACCCGTCTGCAACAAGGTATCGTCGGTCTTGCTGAACAAGAAGCGGATACCATTATGCCGGGTTTTACGCATTTACAAACAGCACAACCGGTTACTTTCGGTCATCATTTAATGGCTTGGAATGAAATGGTTCAGCGTGATTACGAGCGTCTTCTAGATTGCCGTAAGCGTATCAACATTCTACCTTTGGGTGCAGCGGCGTTAGCCGGTACGACTTATCCAATCGACCGTAACATGACGGCTGAACTACTTGGATTTGAACGCCCTACCTATAACTCTCTTGATTCTGTTAGTGACCGTGATTTTGCTATTGAGTTTACCTCTACTGCGGCCATCATCATGATGCATATGTCTCGTTGGGCAGAAGAGATGGTACTTTGGGTATCGGCTCAATTTAACTTTATCTATCTACCTGACCGTTTCTGCACTGGCTCTTCGATTATGCCACAGAAGAAAAACCCGGATGTCCCTGAACTTGTTCGTGGTAAAACAGGCCGTGTTTACGGACATCTTATGAGCTTGTTAACCTTGATGAAGTCACAATGCTTGGCTTATAACAAGGATAACCAAGAAGACAAAGAGCCTTTGTTTGATACGGTTGATACCCTTAAAGGGTCACTACGTGCATTTGCTGACATGATACCGGCAATTGAATCTCGTAAAGATCATATGTATGAAGCGGCGCGTCGTGGTTTCTCGACGGCCACTGATTTGGCTGATTACTTGGTTCGCCAAGGTGTTGCGTTTCGTGATGCCCACGAAGTTGTTGGTAAAGCGGTTGGTTTTGGTGTGAAAGAAGGTAGGGATCTATCTGAAATGACATTGGAAGAGCTGCAGGGCTTTGGTGACATGATTAAAGCGGATGTATTTGATGTATTGACGCTTGAAGGCTCTGTTGCTGCCCGTGATCATATTGGTGGCACAGCACCTGCTCAAGTTCGTCTTGCAGTGGCGAGAGCAAAAGAAGAACTTGCTACGCGTTAAACTGCTATTAGAGTAATGAAACGTGTTTTTGAAAAAGCCAAGCATCTTGCTTGGCTTTTTTGTTGCTTGGGTTTTAATCATTTTTCGGTGTTTTATTACCTATGTCAGTTGTCAGTATCCAGTCACTTATGTAAGAATCCCGAAAGTAATTCACATAATGGAAAAATGAATAATGAAACTCTCAAAATTATTAGTAACGGGTCTTTTAACACTTTCTCCTTTAGCAGCACTAGCAAACCCAGGCTGCGGGATCGGCTCACAAGTGCTTGATGGCAGCAAAGGCTTTTTCTCACACATGTTCGCCTTAACAACAAATCAAACAGGTGTCTCTTATTCGATGACGTCTGGTACATCAGGCTGTGACACCTCTAAGCCTATTGTAGCGGCAACCATTTTTATCGATCAAAATATGGAACAAATGGCTGAAGATATAGCTGTAGGTGAAGGTGAGGTCGTTTTTACTCTTGCTGAACTGCTAAAGGTGCAACAAAAAGAAGACTTTATTGCTTTGATGCAAGAAAACTTCGATCAAATATATACGTCTGACAGCCTGAGTGCAGAAGAAATAATGCAGAACATCCAAGGTGTGGTTGTCGCTGCCTAATTACTAGATTCACCCACCCGTTTTGGTGTTCAATAGCCGGCATTCCCTCTTTTGCTTGGCTATTGAGTCACTGCTGTTCTAGGTTGCACCTGGCTATGAAAGTTCAAGGTAGGATATCCCACCCTTAAGTGTGCAACATAGTTTGAGCTCATTAGCCCCTTGTCTAGCAACTTAAATTCAAAACCCTAAATAATTAGAGTTAAATTATGGTGCGTTACACCTCATTCTTGCTTGCTTTTATCAAGCTTAGTTTCTTGGTTTTACTCTTCTCTTCTTATCTTATTCAAGCCAAGACGATAATAAAGGATGAACTTGGTGCCACAAATATAGCGCTTGAAAGTGTCACCCAAAAAATCATCCGTTTAGCAGAAGAGCAGAATCTACATCTCGCCCCTAGGTGGATGAAATTAATGCATTATAAACCTGATTGGCAAAAGGATTATGAGAGTATTGTTGATGATGAAAACTTCTTTTTGGTCAAAGAGGGTAAATATAATCCGGCGTTAGAACTGACTGCTAATCTGAGGTTATTTTTAAGTGAGTCAGAGCAAGATAAAGCGAGAAGTTGTCGTTTTCCCGCTAGACGTCGATTTATAGCGGCTGTACTGACAGCATCCCTTGATGATAATGAACTAAGCCAATTAACAAATACTGCGTTTAGTTACTCATCTATTCATTGCAGCGATTATCAAACCTGGCGCACCGATAACCTTGTCGAGCAGGCATGGCTTATTTTTCCGACAGCCTTTTTGAATAGCCCATCCTCCATGTTTGGGCATACTTTGTTACGCTTTGATTTAAAGGGCAAATCAAAGCTGTTATCGAGATCCATTACCTACGCGGCCCATGCAGATGACCAGAATCAAGGTGCAGTTTATGCCTTTAAAGGTTTGTTTGGCGGGCACCCTGGTTACTTTTCTATGCTTTCTTACCATAAGAAAGTAAAGGAATACACACGTACCAATAATCGTGATATTTGGGAGTACCAGCTTAACCTTACGGCTGATGAAATTGATTGGGTAATGGCTCATTTGTGGGAGTTAGAAGGTATACGCTTTGATTATTACTTCTCCACTCAAAACTGTTCGTATCAATTGTTAGCTGTGCTAGAGGTGGCGCGGCCTGAACAAGATCTAACATCAAAATTTGATTACCTTGCCCTTCCTGTTGATACCATTCGAGCCTTGGAAGACATGAATTGGATTACCAATAGACAATTTAGAGCATCCGAAAGTCGTCAATTTTATCGTTATATTGATACGTTAACGCAGGCAGAAAAAGAGCTTGTGCTAGATTTACAGAAAATCAGCTACACAGCATTAGCGCCAGAGGTCTCTTTATTGCCCAAGAAGAGGCAACGACTTGTTTTAGAAGCAGCCTATAAACTAAGAATTCTTAAACGTAAAAATAAGGACTCAAAAAAACGTTTAGGGCTAGGGTTATTAAGGGCCCGCAGTAAATTGGGGAAATCGACAGAGACGTTGGATGTGACTTGGCCTGTCGCCCCCGAAGAAGGTCATTACAGTCAAAAAGTAGGTTTAGGTGTTGCCCAACTCGATGGTGAGAGTAACGGTGTGCTGGATTTTAAATTAAGTCTGCATAGCCTAGATGATCCAAACTATGGCTTTGATAAGGGATCGCAAATCAATTTCCTGCATCAACAAAGTGTATTTGATGGTAATGACATCAAGCTAGAGCGCTTTGATCTATTAAATATTCGATCGTTAACCCCCTCAGATGATTATCTGACAAACATGGCTTGGCAAATTAATACAGGTTTAGGGCGTCACTTAATGCCAGATGGTAGCCGCAGGCTGAATAAGCAGTTAATTGGGGGCTTGGGTCGTAGTTTACGTATTGGCGGCTTAGGTCTGTATACGCTTGTAGGAGGGCAACTTGAGGGAAACAATGACTTTTCGGACTATATTGAGTTTGCACCTAAAGTTGATCTAGGGTTTTTGCTGCAAAACGACGTGCTGACAAGTGAGCTAAACATCAGCCAATACCATTTTATTAATGCAAACTTCAGTCGTTTAAACTTACGTTGGACATCAAGTGTGACCTTGCAAAAAAATCAAAGTATCAGTGTTAATTTACAGCGCGAAAAAATAGTAGGCGCTAAGGGGTTCAATCAAGTGTCGGCACAATTTAACCTCTTCTTTTAAGCGCTCGTTCATAATGTAAAAATTTCAGCAGGCAAAAAATATAGAGTAAGGCTAAAGGTTTTAAGAAGTGTGAAAAATGCTGCTCACTTAGCTGTTTCTAGGCTTGCTATGACTGGGGCTAGGTCATACACTAAGCCCCTATTTTATTAAACTCAATTTGATATATTTTGAGACCTTGAATTACTCAAAATAACCATGTTGAATCCCATTTAGGAGTAAATAAGTAATGTCTGACGTGAAGAAGGTTGTTTTAGCCTATTCTGGCGGCCTGGATACTTCCGTAATTGTGAAGTGGCTTCAAGAAGAATACCAGTGCGAAGTAGTCACTTTCACCGCTGACCTAGGTCAGGGTGAAGAAGTTGAACCAGCACGTGCTAAAGCGCAAGCGTTAGGCATTAAAGAAATTTACATCGAAGATCTACGCGAAGAATTCGTACGTGACTTCGTTTTCCCAATGTTCCGCGCTAACACCATCTATGAAGGTGAATATCTTCTAGGTACCTCTATTGCTCGTCCTCTTATCGCTAAGCGTTTGATTGAAATCGCTAACGAAACCGGTGCCGATGCCATTTCTCATGGCGCTACGGGTAAAGGTAATGACCAAGTACGTTTTGAGTTAGGTGCTTATGCACTTAAACCAGGTGTTAAAGTAATAGCACCTTGGCGTGAATGGGACCTAACGTCTCGTGAAACCTTGATGGATTACTGTGAAAAGCATGAGATCCCAGTTGATTTCTCAACCAACAAGAAAAAATCACCTTATTCAATGGATGCTAACTTGTTACACATCTCTTATGAAGGTGACATGTTGGAAGATCCATGGACAGAAGCTGAAGCTGACATGTGGCGCTGGTCTGTCTCTCCTGAAGATGCACCTGATGAAGCCACTTACATCGAGATTGGTTACGAAAAAGGTGATGCCGTTTCTATTAATGGTGAAGCTCTTTCTCCAGCGACTATCCTTGAGCAACTGAATAAAATTGGTGGCGCAAATGGTATTGGTCGTGCTGATATCGTTGAAAACCGTTTTGTAGGTATGAAAGCGCGCGGTTGTTATGAAACACCGGGCGGCACTATTTTGCTTAAATCACACCGTGCAATCGAATCTATTACGCTAGATCGTGAAGCTGCTCACTTGAAAGATGAGATGATGCCGCGTTACGCGAAAGTGATCTACAATGGTTTCTGGTGGTCTGAAGAACGTAAGATGATGCAATCTATGATTGATGCGTCTCAAGAATTCGTTTCTGGCACAGTACGTCTTAAGTTGTATAAAGGTAATGTGATCGTTGTTGGTCGCCAGTCTCCTTACAGCTTGTTCGATAGCTCTATTGCAACATTTGAAGATGATGCGGGTGCTTACGATCAAAAAGATGCAGCCGGCTTTATTAAGTTGAATGCATTGCGTATGCGTATTGCAGCTCAAAAAGGTCGTACTTTTCTTGATAAAGAATAGTAAGTACGACTAAAGTAAACAGCGAATAGCTGCTTATCCTATCGCTGAGATCCATAAAGGATTAAAGTGACTAAAACGCCTCGTTACTGATACCGTTAGGTAAAGGATAACGAGGCGTTTTTCTTTTTTAAGTGCCTAGGTTTTGAACTTGAGTATTTTTAAAACAAATGTTTCAATCAATGCACTTTTGTTATTGATACAATAATAACCCGTTATAAACTCATTGATATAGAGAGGATGTACGCCATGACTATTTATAATTTCGGCTCGATTAATTTGGATCACCTTTATCAGGTTGATCATTTTGTTCGACCTGGTGAAACGATGGCGTCTACCCAATATCAGCTATTGTTGGGCGGCAAAGGGGCTAACCAATCGATTGCTTTGGCAAAAGCCGGCGCTGATATCAAGCATGTGGGAGCAATTAATGCTGCTAACCAGGACATCTTAGATCAACTTACAGGGTTAGGTGTAAACACGGACTTGATTGCTCAGGTTCCAGAAGCGACGGGCCATGCCATTATTCAGCTTAATAAAGAGGCTGAAAATGCCATCATTTTGTTTCAAGGTGCTAATCATGCTTTGACTGAGTCTCAGGTGGATTCAGTATTGGCACAAGCCAACGCGGATGATTGGGTATTATTGCAAAATGAAACCAATTTGGTTGTTTATACGATTGAAAGAGCCCATGAGTTGGGTATTAAGGTTGCTTTCAATCCAGCCCCTATGGATGCGGATTTAACGCGTTCTGTATTGAGTAGTGTTGATTTACTGATAGTGAATGAAGTGGAAGCCATGGATCTTATGCAGGTTACTAGCATAGATGAGGCGAAACAAAGTTTGTCTGAAACTTATTCAGATCTGGCTATTTTAATGACACTGGGTAGTGATGGTGTGCGTTATTTAAATGCGGGCCAAGATGAATTCGTCCCTGCATTTAAGGTCATCGCAAAAGATACGACAGCCGCTGGCGACACCTTTATCGGTTTTTGTCTTGCAGCACTGACAAATAAACTGAGTATGAAACAGGCAATGCAACGTGGTTGTGCGGCCTCTGCTATTTGTGTGACACGCATGGGGGCAGCACCTGCCATCCCAAGTGTTGAAGAAGTAGATGGATTTTTAAAAGAACACGCCTAATAAAAGAATTGAGCGTAAAAAAGAGGAAATGAAAATGACACGCAAAATTATTATAGATACAGATCCAGGTATTGATGATGCTATGGCCATCTTTTTTGCCTACAAAGCAAAAGGCGTAGAGGTACTAGGCTTGACGACGACGTTTGGCAATGTACCTGTGACAAAAGCCACTGAAAATGCCCTGACACTAAATGAAGTGGCTGGTGTAAATGTTCCTGTCGCTCAAGGCGTTTCGGTTCCTTTGGTGATAGACCCGCTTCCTCACCCTGATTTCGTTCATGGTAAAGACGGTTTTGGCAATATTGACTGGCCAGCATCACAGAATAAGCCCGTTGAGGAAAGTGCCGCTCAGTTTATCGTGGACACAGTAAGAGCCAACCCAGGTGAAGTGACGATTGTCGCTCTAGCACCTCTGGGTAACTTGGCTAAAGCATTAGAACTTGATCCTGAAATAGCAGGGCTTGTTGATGAAGTGGTACTTATGGGTGGGGCACACCTTGAATACGGTAATGTAACTCCGGTTGCAGAAGCCAATATCATTAATGATCCCCATGCTGCCGATATCGTTTTTACTGCTGATTGGCAAGTGACCATGATTGGTTTGGATGTGACGCATCAGGTGCTACTGGATAACGAAAGGTTAGCGAGAATTAAACTAGCAAACCCTGTTGAGGGTGACTTTTTAATGCAAGCTGCTCAGCATTACATTAATTTTTACAGTGAGACATTTGGTGTGGATGGTTGTTACTTCCATGACGCTTCAACCATTGCCTATGTATTACAACCTGAATTATTTGGCTTAGAGTTGGGTGCTGTCCGTGTTGCCTGTGAAGGCATTGGAATCGGGCAAACCATAGTGGCACCAGAGGGGAAAGTTTTCCCAGCCGCGGCTTGGAAAAACATACCTGTCTCTCAAATTTGCATGGAAGTGGACAGTGAAAAGTTATTACAGCTTTTCGAAGACACGTTATCGAGTTAACCTTTGATTTGTTTTAAAAAGGTATGGCCTCAGGTCATACCTTTTTTTTTACTTTATTCTGACTATTAGCCTAAATTTCTTACCCTGCTAAAGCTTTCATACTCCCATGAACTTTCTTTTAATTTAAACCCTTTATTTGTCTTAATGGTATAAAACTTGGTCGTGATTCGCGTTATCGTTTGCTTATTAAAAGCGAATAATGGGGCCTTGGTTCGTCCATTATATCAAGACCAAACAGGCTTTTTTCTGACGCAATGATAGCGTTATGTTAATCAAGGATAGTGACTATGTTCATGGCTTTTGTTTTTGCTTTAAATCAGATTTTGAGCCATGGTTTTGGTCTCTTTTTGTTTGCTGCGCTGGTACCTATGATGCGCGATGATATTGGCATTAGTCATTGGCATTTAGCCCTTGTCGGCGCCTTAACTCAAATTGCTTATCTTGTTGGTGCTCTATTATTAGGTGTCATTGGGCACAGGATAGGCACCTCAAGGTTAGCTATTATAACCGGCGTTATAACGACGTCCTTGTTATTTAGTCTATCTATGATTGAGGATCCTGTGATCATCATAGTTCTGCTTACCTTTCTCGCAGCCAGTGCTTCCATCAGTTGGGGTACCATAGTTGAGATAGTCAGTCGACATGCTAAGCGTCATCAATGTGCGACTTATCTCACCACAGCATCAAGCGGAACAGCATGGGGGTATGCGATTAATGGCAGCCTGATTTTATTTATCGTTCCGATTTTGGGTTGGCAAGCGAGCTGGCTCATTGCCTCATTATTTGGTGCGCTTGTCGTCGCTCTGACATGCTATTTATTGTTTAAGCTAAAATCGACACAGACCTCAGAAAAAGAGATTTCTGAGTCAACGGCTGAACCCTCAGTAAGCCAAGGCGCACTTTCCTTTAAGCAGTTAATGATCACAGTTGTACAGCATCCGGTTGCTTTTTTTGCCTGTATTATCTGTTTGCTGGTGGGCTTTGCTACCATGCCATTTGCTAATTGGTTAAATACCTATTTAGATAGTTTGGGGCTGGCTGCTGAATTGGGCGGTTATACTTGGACAACAGCAGGTATCAGTGGCATGTTTGCAGGGTTTTTAGTGGGTAAACTAGCCGATACTAAGGGCCATGCTAGTGCGCTTATGTTAATTTTCAGTGTGTTTTTTGTCTGTATGCTGGCCTTTATCTATGACGCTGAATTGTTTGCTCCCGTCGCAGGCTTTGGTTACGGCTTAATGTACTTCCCTATGTGGGGAGTGATTGCAGGTTGGGTGAGTCAGTCGTTTGGTGCCACTGCCACCATGCAAATTAATGGCATATGCATGGTGACTTTTGGTCTGGGTGGTACGGTAGGAAACCTATTAGCCGGTTATATTTTCGATCTTACACAATCCTTATCCCTGGTTTATGCCATCATTTCGATTGATGCGTTTTTACTCGTATTATTGGGTATTTACATCATCTTGCATCAAAAGCGTCAGCTTATACCACCACTTGATGCCGAACCTGCTTAAATTGAGACCTAACTGTGCGTTTAGTTACTAGGCGTACTTTTGCTGTATTTTGAGCTAAGCGTGAGCCATCACAAAACGTTCAATGAAATCACTGTCTGCTTGGCTTATATGTTCAAAGTGTAACTTGATATAGTGCTTGTCGTGTTCATTCAATACATCTAAGTCCATGCCACATACTGCTTTAATATGACGGCTAATGCCATTGTGCAAGGCATCAAGTTCCAGCATGATTTTAGGTGATCCAACTAATGCCCTTGGAATTTCAACTTCGACCTGCTTGTTAGATATGTGGGTGCAGTGAAGGGGTAAATATTGACCATTTAATAATTGCATCTTGCCTGTCCAAAAGCAGCGGACATAAGCCTGAGAGGGTTTCTTCGCCATTAAGTTTCCGTAAATTTTTGTTTGAAAGTGTGCTGATTAAAGGATGATATATTAAAGATTAATAATTTTTATATTCTAACCTCTAGTTGACAGTCTTTAGAATAAATTAAGGTTTTTTATGACATATAGCAATAAACTACTTTTTCATTAAGCGTACAAAAAAGCCCCTTTAAGTGTTGATCTTAAAGGGGCTTTCGATATTTATTTTATGCCGTTTTAAGCTTTTATTAAACCTCAGCTAAAGACTCGGCTAATGCATTCACCATGCTGTCCATTTCTTCTTTTGTGGTTGAGAAAGGTGGCGCCATTTGTATGGTATCGCCACCATAACGGACATAAAAACCTTTTTCCCACATGCGCATCGCCACTTGATAAGGACGTTTACCTGGTTCATTGTCCACTGGTGCTAGGGTCAAGCCGGCGGCAAAACCATAGTTTCGGATGTCAGTCACTATGTCACTGCTAGCAAGCTGATGAACGCAATCTTGATAGGTATGGCTCATCTCTTTAACTTGATTAATCAGATTTTGTTCTTCTAATTCATCCAGGGTAGCAAGTGCAGCGGCACAGGCGACAGGGTGAGCTGAGTAGGTATAACCATGGGGTAGCTCAAGTTGATAATCAGGCCCGCCATGCTCCATAAAGGTGTCATACATTTCTTGTTTAAAGGCGACTGCACCCATAGGGATGGCACCATTAGTGATCTGTTTTGCCATCACGATAGCATCAGGAGTCACACCAAAGGCTTCTGCGCCTGTTTTTGCGCCCATTCGACCAAAACCTGTGATCACCTCATCAAAGATAAGAAGAATATTGTGCTGATCACAGATTTCACGCAAGCGGTTTAGATAGCCTACTGGCGGGATAATTACCCCAGCAGAGCCTGACATGGGTTCAACGATTACCGCAGCAATGTTAGAGGCATCATGTAACGCGATAAGATCGAGTAAATCCTCTGCTTTATGGGCACCTTGCTCTGGCATACCTTGGCAAAATTCATTGCCAGCCACTTGAGTGTGAGGCAAATGGTAAGAATCAAGCCCTTGGCCATATAAAGTACGGTTAGCAGGAATACCACCAACGCTAAAGCCTGAAATACCAGCACCATGATAGCCTTTAACACGACCGATAAACTTGGTTTTAGTGCCTTGGCCTTTTTTACGCCAATAGGCACGTGCAATCTTTAAGGCAGTATCAACAGACTCTGAGCCTGAACCGGTAAAGAAAATTCGGTTTAAGCCTGCAGGCATATAGTGGCTAATGCGTTCGGCTAATTGGAATGATTTATCATGGCCAAATTGGAAAGCAGGGGAATAGTCTAGTTGTCCCATTTGCTCACTAACGGCCTGATTAATACGTTTGACATTGTGCCCTAGACCACAAGTCCAAAGTCCAGAAAGGCCATCAAAAATTTTACGACCATCAGCATCGGTATAATAGTTACCATCAGCGCTTTTGATAATTCTTGGGTCTTGTTTGAATTGGCGATTACCTGTGTAAGCCATCCAATGAGCGTCAAGTTGAGCTTGTGTTAATTGTGTTTTAGCAATATGTGTCATGGCGTTATCCTATAAAACAGAATCTATCTATGTGCGAATAAGGTCAGTATTCAATGGGACGTAAGTTTATTAAATTCATTGTTATTTACACTTAGTTAAGTAAAAGTTTAACTAAGTGAGTTTAGGTACTTTACCTGCGTCGTGAAGGTATTGTCTTAGGGAGAGTCGTCGAAATGAGAAGGCGGTTTTTGTGAGCGACTAAGCAGATTAAGTAAGCAAATTTTGCTTACTTAATCTGTGATGAAAGGTGATTATTATGAAGGCTATTTAAATAAGGTTATAAGGAATCAAGTACTTTTTGAGTCACCTCTTTGGACAACCAAGCTTGCCAAACGTCCGGATACTTCTCTAAAAAATAATACATGGCTTCTTCGCTATCGGCTTGGTTATCTTCCATCCAAGCGAGTAATTTACTCATTTGGCGATTGTTAAAGCTGCGTTGGCTCACATACTGATAAGCAGCAGGTGACTTGATAGCAAAGGACTCTGTGGTGATGCTATACACAGGTGAGGGTGGATACATGGTCGCTTGAGGATCGAGACAGTTTGGTTGAGTGATACAAGTTTGATAACCTACATTATCAATGCCTGTGCCAAAATCGACTTTCACCATATCATATTTACCCAGTATTTCAGTGGGTGACCAATAATATCCAAACCACGCTTTTTGTCTGTCATAAGCTCTGGCAAGCGAACCTGATAAACCTGCTGCTGAGCCTGGGTCAACGATTTCAAAACCGGCATCTCCAAGCTTAAGAGCATCAAATAAATTTTCAGTTGTTATTTGGCAGACCCAACCGGCTGGACATGAATAAAATGCAAATAACTCTGGATCTTCTGGGTGAGTAAAAATTTCAGCATGCTGTTTGATCCCCTCGATGGTATTGATATTAGGGTAGCGCTCTAGTAAATACGCGGGTACCCAAAAGCCTTCTTCACCGCCCTCGGATAATGACCGACCAGCTTTGCGTAAACGCTTATCTGCGATGCCTTCAGCGAGTGCTTCTTTACTGCCGTTGGTCCAGAATTCGGGTGCGAGATCAGGCTCCCCCTTATTTAACATAGAAGTGATGGTAGGAATGCTATCCCCTGGGATCAATTCGGCTTCACAACCATAACCATTTTGTAAAATGTATTGATCAATGTGGGCGATCAAGCTTGCAGAGTTCCAATTCATATCAGCAATGGTGACATTGCCACAGGCTTCTGCTTGTAGCGAGCCGGATAAAAGAGCAAAAAAGATAAGAGGTAATTTCATAGGATCGTCTCTATGTTGTTGGTTGAAATGATTGATTAAAAATCAGTGTCTAGTAAGCGGTATTTTACCCTTGGATAACAAATAACGAGAGTAACATTAAGTTAAAAGCAATTAAGCTCCAGCTTAGTCTAATGAAGCGAATTTTTACTGATTTATGTCTTATTAATTGCTGTGCTAAAAGCGCACCAGGCCAGCCACAGCATAAAATCAAACTAAATAAGGTACGTTCACGAACACGAGGATGTGCCCTGATAGACGCTCGTTTATCAAACGCAAAGACACAAAAAGTAATTAAGCTCATGCTTAAATACAGGCTTAAAAGTACGCTTGAAAGGGTTCCAGTTAGGTTAAAGAATAGTAGGATTAACAAAAATACAGTGGCGAGAATGATACTAAACATAAGACTAAATGAATCCGCTGACTTAGTTTTTTAAGGCCTAATTAGTAAGGCTCGGTTGATAACCACTCGCTTCTTAAAATAGCGAGTACAGTGGTATTCCACCATGTTTGCTTGAAATAGCGATTTTCAACGAAGAGGGCTTCTTCACGCATACCGACAGATTTACATAAGGTTATAGCGGCTTTATTTTGAGAAATCGTTTCGGCATAAAGTCTGTGTAGTTTGAGTTGATTAAATGCAAAGTCAAATAGGCATTCTATGGC
>Ga0209396_1001127_pt1 | contig 30390 bp, 12 predicted proteins | sample GOMGulsemesocosm_6_FD_184638 | JGI IMG/M metagenome (GOLD analysis project Ga0209396, IMG submission 184638) | Methane-oxidizing microbial communities from mesocosms in the Gulf of Mexico - GOM8C Gulf of Mexico (SPAdes) (version 2) | ecosystem: Environmental > Aquatic > Marine > Cold seeps... | reverse complement strand
TGAGTTTTATGACCAAATTATTGGTGAATTAGTTGAAGAATAAATGAAAACAAATAAATCATTAAAAAATTGGCGGACTGTTAGAAAATTGTCCGCTACTTTTTTGTTAAGTAGTATACTTTTAGCGTCTTGTAAAAAAGAAGATTCAGCAGTTGGTGCTGGAATTAATCCAAATGGATTAAGTATTTTCACTACAGATACTTTTACAGTTAAAACATATTCTGAAGAAGTAGATAGTATTACAACTGATGAAACAAGTACGAGTTTGTTGGGAGCTTATAATGACCCCGAATTTGGAATTGTAGATTGCGGTATTGCGACTCAAATCAGATTATCTTCTGAAAGTCCATCATTCGGAAATGTAGCAACTGTAGATTCAGTAATGTTATCATTTGCTTTTGCAAGCATTAGATACTATGGAAATGTTAAAAACATGACTTTTGAAGTATTTGAAATTACTGATGATTTAGTTAGAGATGACCAGGACTATTATGCCTTCTCACCTGTTAACACAACTGGTTCGAATTTAATACTTGCTGGTTCTGAAACGATACTAGCAAAACCATATACAAATGTAGTTGTTGGAGATGATACACTCTCTCCACAGTTAAGGTTAAGGTTAGATCCAAGTTTTGGACAAACGTTGATTGACAATGCGTCTCAAATGACAACTAACGCCACGTTCACCGATTATTTTAAAGGGTTTTACGTAAAAGTTACTGACCCTTCAAATTTAAACTCTGAAGAAGGTTCAGTTTTATATTTTTCACTTGAAGATGCATTATCTCAAATGGTACTATACTATACAAATGATGCGACTGAAAATAAAACATTTACTTTTAATATTAACAGTAAGTGTGCAAGGTTTAACAAAATTAGCTTTGACAAGTCTGGAACTAACGTTCAAAACGTATTAGATAATCCTGAAAATGGAAATGAAAAGTTTTACATGCAGTGTTCTTCTACTAGAGCTATAGTTGAATTCCCTCACATATTAGACTTGTACAAAGACAAAAAAAGAATCATTAATAAAGCTATACTAATTGTTCCAATAGAAGATTTTCAAACGGATGTTTTTGACCCGACAGTATCATTATTTATTGCAAAAGCTAAAACTAACCTAGTTTCGGACTTAACTATTGATTATCCAAATTTCAATTCATTTGTAAATTATGATGAAGATAACAAAGAATTTAGATTCCTATTAACAAGAGAAATTCAAGCCATATTGAAAGGAGAAAGAGAAAATACTGGATTTAGGATATATCCTGGTAGTTTTTTTGGTTCATCAATTGAAAGAATAATATTTAGCGGAGCTAATTCAAGCTCAAAACATAAAACAAGATTAGAAATTACTTATACAGAATATTAATATGTGTGGAATTGTTGGATATATCGGAAACAAAAAAGCTTACCCAATTTTAATTAAAGGATTAAGCAGACTTGAATACAGAGGTTATGATAGTGCTGGAATAGCTCTTTTAACATCTAATAATGACCTCAACATTTATAAAAGACAAGGTAAGGTTCAGGACTTGGTAGATTTCATTGGCGAATCTACGACAGTTGGGAATGTTGGAATTGGACATACACGTTGGGCAACCCATGGTTTACCCAATGATATAAATGCACACCCTCATACCTCTGAAGATGGTAATATTGCATTAGTCCACAATGGGATTATTGAAAATTACGCGATACTAAAAGAAGAACTAACTAAAAGAGGACATTCTTTTAAAAGTGAAACAGATACAGAAGTATTAATCCACCTCATTGAAGACATTTATACTAACGGAAATGTTTTATTAGCAGAAGCAGTAAGACTTGCTTTAAACAAGGTAGTTGGTGCTTATGCAATTGTTGTATCATCTCCTGATGAGCCAAATAAATTAATTTGCGCAAAAAAAAGTAGTCCATTAGTAATTGGATTAGGTAATGATGAATATTACATTGCTTCAGATGCTACTCCATTTATCGAATACACAAAAAATGTTGTTTATTTAGAAGATGGTCATATGGCTGTAATTGATAAAGAACACGGATTTAAAATATACGAGATTGAAAATGAGGTGGAAGTAAATCCTTATGTTCAAGAGTTAGATATGAAATTAGAATCTCTTGAAAAAGAAGGATACGAACATTTCATGCTAAAAGAAATTTACGAACAACCACGTGCAATACATGATAGCTTCAGAGGAAGACTTAACGCAAAAGAAGGATGGATTTCTTTAGGCGGACTTAAAGAGTATGAAGATCAAATTGCAAATGCGAATAGAATCATAATTATAGCTTGTGGTACCTCATGGCACGCAGCATTAGTAGCTGAATACTATTTTGAAGACTTAGCACGTATTCCTGTTGAGGTTGAATACGCGTCAGAGTTTAGATACCGTAACCCAATAATTAGAGAAGGTGACGTTGTTATGGCAATTTCACAATCAGGTGAAACTGCTGACACTTTAGCGGCTTTAAAAATGGCTAAAGAAAAAGGGGCAATTCTTTTAGGAATAGTTAATGTTGTTGGCTCAACAATTTCTAGAATAACTGATGCAGGCTCTTACACGCATGCAGGACCAGAAATTGGTGTTGCTTCAACAAAAGCATTTACTACCCAAGTTACATTAATGGCCATTATGGCTATTATGATTGGTAAAAAAAGAGGAACTATTGATTCCGATAAATACCAAAACTTATTAAATGAAATGGAAGCCTTACCTTCTAAAATTGAAAAATTATTAGAAAGTGATGACTACATTAAGGAAATATCAAACGAATACAAAGATTGTTCAAATGCATTGTTTTTAGGGAGAGGAACTGCTTTTCCTATTGCTTTAGAAGGTGCTTTAAAGTTAAAAGAAATTTCATACATACACGCAGAAGGTTATCCAGCTGCAGAAATGAAACATGGCCCTATTGCATTAATTGATGAAAACATGCCTGTTTTCGTAATTGCTACACAAGGTGAGCATTATGAAAAAGTAGTCAGTAATATTCAAGAAGTTAAGGCAAGAAAAGGTAAAGTAATTGCTATTGTAACAAAAGGAGATACTATAGTGAAAAACATTGCTGATCATGTCATTCATATACCAGCAACGGATGAAGTATTAGTACCGATTTTAGCTACTATTCCATTACAGTTATTATCATATCATATTGCTGTCATGAGAGAATGTAATGTTGATCAACCAAGAAATTTGGCAAAATCAGTTACCGTAGAATAAACAATTAAACAAAAAAAGAGGCCTTTTGATTTATATTGAAAGGCCTTTTTTCATTTATAGTTTATAAACAAATAAATAGATACCTCCTACTAATAATAAAGTGTGTAAAACTTTAGCACACTTATTGATTTACTTGAAACAATCCACCTAACTTTGTACTTATGCGTCTATTCATGTTATCCATATTTTTTTTAACCTCAATACTGTCTTTAGCTCAAACTGACACGATTAAGGTAGGTTTGTCTTCATACTACATTGGAGACACCCTACAACTAACAAATTATGACTCATTATTTAATATAAAGGGAGACTTTATCTACTCATCTGATTATTATAAAAATCGCTACATAGAGACTGATTTAATGTATAAGGTAACAGATAATAAAGGTAATGGTTTTGATAGTTTATATGGAACAAGAAACATGCGTCCTATTCTTCACGGTGTTGCATACAGAGGTGGAGCAAACAACTATTATCATTTAACGGACAAAAGACATAATCACAATCCTATACCTTTAGACGGTATGTCCAATTTATGTGAAGAGGGATTCTCAAAAGGAATCTATTTATATCGTGAAAATTTTGAAAACTCTCCAGTAGGCGACACTTGTTCTTGTACAAATGATAGTTGGAATAATTTTGAGTACTATCAAAAAGACTATTTTGATGATCAACACATTAAGGACATGCTAGAAATGACTTATAATTCGGCTACATTGGATAGTGTTGGGCCCATTTATTTACATTGTTGGAATGGTTGGCATGCTTCAGGGTATATTTCTGCTGTGATTTTAAAACAATTTTGTGACTATTCAAGTTGGGACGCTGTTAATTATTGGGACTTAGGTACTGATGGCGCAAACACAAGTCCGAGATACCAACATCAAAGAGAACGAATTAAAGACTTTGAACCCTATACTGAATTCAACATATCAGATTCTTTACAGAACTGTCTTTGTCCACCAATGCCTACCAATGTAGATAGTTCACAATTACATATTGAAATAGAACATTTAGTAATTGTACCTGAAGCAATACCTGTTGGTTTTCAAATTGTACTTTATAATATTAAATTTGGGTCGGGAAAATCAACCTTTTCAAACGTTTCAAAAAATATTGACATCATCAATCTTAAAAAAGCCTTGACGGCGGATCCAAATTTAAAAATTGAACTTGGAGGTTATACGGATAACTCTGGTAGTCAATCTAAAAATATTGCAATATCTAAAAAAAGAGCTCAATTCGTTTACGATCATTTAATTAATAGTGGTTACTCACAGGAAAGAATAACGTACGCTGGATATGGACCTGCAAAACCTATTTTCAGCAATAGGTATAAATCAACTAGAGCAGGAAATAGAAGAATTGAAGTTAAAATCATTCAAAAAACTGTACATACTGGAACTACTTTAGTTAACGAAACAATTGAACATACCCAAATAATTAAAGCTCAAAAAACGAATGAACACAAAAAGTATCTATCATATTTCATTTCCAATCCAACTGAAAAATTACAAAGTAATTTCATCATAGATTCCTTACAATTTTTATCTGGTAGCTATAGTTTAGATTCAACTGGTAGTGATTTAAAATACCTAAATGAATTAGTGAACTATCTACAAAACAACAAATACATAAAAGCTCATATTCATGGGTATACAGATGCTAGTGGGATCCCAGAAAAAAATGTAGTACTTTCAGAAGAAAGAGCAAAGGTTATTTACAACTATTTAATAGTACATAAAATTAACCAAAATAGACTTCATTACTCAGGACATGGTTCAGAGAATCCAATTGCCACCAATACGTATAAATGGGGAAGAGATCTAAATAGAAGAATTGAAGTAGAATTCATGAAAGACTAAATTAAATCATAATCTTTAGCCATTGAGTAATATGAACTCGAAACTATTAAATAAAAACAGAATTTATTTAGCTATTTTCATTGGCTTATCAATTAGCGTTTACTTAGCATATTCTGAAGTTAATAAAGCAGATTTTATATCCAGTTGGCAAACTATAGAATTCACTTTTAACACCTTTTTATATCTATTTTTGGCCATTATCATGATGCTCTTCCGAGATTTAGGATACGTATTACGAATACGACAACTTACTGAAAGAAAACTAAACTGGCTACAAAGCATAAAAGTTATTTTAATGTGGGAATTTGCCTCAGCAGTCTCACCTGGAGTAGTTGGAGGTAGTGCAGTGGCCATGTTTATCTTAAAAAAAGAAAAAATAAACCTAGGTAAATCAACCGCAATAGTCTTCACAACCACTTTATTAGACAATCTATTCTATGTTATTGCTATTCCAATTATTATTGGCTTTATAGAGATCAATCAATTGCTCCCTGCCACCTTACATGATTATTTAAATCAATTTTGGATAGGTTACGTCATGCTTATGAGTGTCACTTTATTATTATTCTTTAGTTTATTCGTACATCCCCAACTAATTCAAAGCCTTTTAATTCTAGTTTCAAAGCTCCCTTTTTTATCACGGTTTAAAAAGATGGCGAAAAAAACAGGAACAGACATTATAGTGGCTTCCAAAATACTAAAGGGTAAACCCATGTTATTTTGGGTTAAATTAATGTCCGCAACAATACTATCTTGGACAAGTAGATTTTTGGTTGTCAACTTTATTTTAATGGCATTTGTTAAATTAACCTATCAGACTAATGTACTAATATTTGCTAAGCAATTAGTAATGTGGTTAATATTACTAGTCAGTCCAACGCCAGGTGGAAGTGGAATTGCAGAATATCTATTTAGTACCTTCTTAGGCGAATTCCTTCCCATTAGCACATTAGTCGTATTAACTTCAATTCTATGGCGTTTAATCTCATATTACCCCTATTTATTTATTGGAGCTTTTATACTCCCAAAATGGCTAAGTAAAACCAATTAATCAACTATATGAGGTTAATAAAGAAGTAACCAACACTGCATTTAACGCTATATTTATTCCTAACTTTAATATCTTGTTAGTTAAATAATATGAATTACTTTTTTCATCTCATAAAACGAATCCTATTTTGGCTATTTTTTGTGTCCTTATTCTTAGTGACACTAACAACTGTATTATCAAAAATATATGAAGATGATATAGAACAATATGCTATTACAGAAATTAATAAGCACATAAATACAGAGGTTAAAATAAGAGATATTGACTTTTCAATATTACGTAATTTCCCTTACGCCTCATTAAATTTTAAAAACGTTCTCATTAAAGATTCATATGAACAAATCGAAAGTGATGACACCCTTTTATTTGCGAAAAACTTATTTCTAAATTTTAATATTTTAGATCTAATAAATGAAGATTATAATGTGCAAAACATAACTATAAAACAAGGCGTTCTAAAATTAAAAACAACATCCAAAGGAGATGTCAATTACAACATAACAAAACCATCACAAGATACAACTTCAGGAAATTTTAAATTCGAATTAAAACAACTAGAAGTAGAAAACATAAAATTTGAATTTTCTAACATTGCTACTAAACAATTTTACAAGCTGAATCTTGAAACTGCGAACTTTGAAGGTGATTTTTCAGAAAAAGAATTTAATCTTAAAGCTAAATCTGACTTACACATTGAAAAGCTTAAGACCAACTCTTTTACGCTAATCAGAAAAAAAGATGCCCATATAAATTTAGATTTACATATTAACACCCTTTCAAACACTTACACATTAAACACTGGAGATTTGTCAATAGAAAAAATGCCGTTTAAAATCACTGGTCAAGTTAATTCAAAGCTATTAGATATTAATGTTGAAGGCCAAGACATAAAATTAGATGAATTAACAAAATCACTTTTAAATAACACCATTGAAGCTTCAAAGAACTATGAAAGTTATGGTAATGTAAACTTTACTGCTACGATAAAAGGGAAAATGGCAAAAACTCAAATGCCAACTATCAAAGCAAAATTCAATATTCAAAATGGAAAAATTAAATCTTTAGAAAAGAATTTAAGTATAACTAATTTGAGCTTAAAAGGTCGATACCAAAATAAACAACCCAAACAAAAAGAATTATTAGAATTCAAAAATGTATCGTTGCAGCTATTACAAAGTACAATTAGCGGTTCAACCAAAATTACAGATTTTAAAATACCAACATTCAACGGTGTTATTAAAGGTCACATTGACCTTGCCTCTTTTCATGAATTTTTCAAATTTCAAACTATTGAAGAACTCACTGGTATAGTAGATCTTAACACCAAATATTCAATAAAATTTACTGACATTGAATACAATCCATCACAATTTGACTTAGAAAACACAAATGGAGATTTATCTTTAAAAAAAGTAACTTTTAAAAGTGAAAGTAACCCAATTAAATTCAATGACATTTCAGGTGATTTATTGTTAAAAGGAAATGATGCGGGAACAAGAAATTTATCAATAAAAACTAATAATTCAGACTTAATATTAAACGGGGCTCTAAAAAATTTGATTCCATTTATTGAGGGAACAGGAACTTTAGGACTAGTTGCTTCAATTGAAAGTAATAAATTAGATGTTAATGAATTTTTAAAGTCTACTCCCCATAACAAAAAGATTGTAACACAAAACCAATTTGAATTACCAAATTCTTTGAATCTTAATTTAGATTTAGATGTGAAAGAATTAATTTGGCAAACCCATAATTTCAAAAAAATTAAGGGGAAACTCATATTAGCAAATCAAACAGTTAACGTTAAACATTTCAATTTACAAACTTTGCAAGGCGCAGTTAGTGGTAATCTTAAATTAATTAACTTATTAGAAAAAGGAAATAGTATTGAAGGAAAAATAAAGTTGAATGACATTAATGTGAAGCTACTTTTTGCCGATTGGAATAACTTTAGTCAAACTACAATAACAGACCAAAACCTTTCGGGCATACTTTCGGGCGATATTGACCTACTATTGTTTTTTGATAACTACTTTACGTTCATTGACGATAAAATGTATGCTAAAACAAACTTCAAAATAAATAACGGCGCATTAACAAACATGGAAACTATGCAAAGTATTACTGAATTCATGCGAACAAACAAAGCATTAAAACTTATGTTAAATAAACACATTGATCAATTTGAAACAAAACTACTCAACCTTAAATTTGAAGAATTGTCTAACACTTTAGAAATTAAAAATAGAAAACTTTACATTCCTAAAATGACAATTAAAAATAACGCATTAGATGTTAACCTATCCGGGTGGCATGACTTTGATAATAACATTGATTACCACTTTAGCTTTAGGTTTAGAGAATTAAAATCGAATTTAAATGAAAGTGAGTTTGGAATAATTGAAGATGACGGCTTAGGATGGAATATCTTTTTAAATATGGCAGGACATTTAGATGACCCAACCTATTCAATTGACAAAGGTGAAATGAAGGCCACATTTAAAGAAAACATAGCAGAGGAGAAACAAACTATTAAGTCTGTATTAAAATCTGAATTTGGTCTATTCAAAAAAGACAGTACCGTAAAACAAATGAAGCCTGATTCTAAAACTGAAGCATTCGAATTTATTATTTATGAAGAAGAAAATAATGAAGTTAAAACTGACAGTATTCCAACAGAATCCAAAAACAAAAAGCGTTCAAACAAGTTTTATGAAAAGTTAAGATTAAAATCAATTGAAGAAAATGAACTGGAAGAAGAAAGTGATTTTGAATAGAACCTTTTACTGAAGAGTAACAACAAAATAATCTAACCTGCGTTACTAATTAATATTTAAACAACTCATCTTAATGAATTTATACCACAAAAAACAACGTTGGAAAATTATATTAGTTCTCTTAGCCATATTTTTAGTTGGCTTTTCGTTATGGTATTCAAATTCGGTGGTAAACAAGGTAGCGCAAAAAGAAAAAGATAGAGTAACACAATGGGCTGATGCCATAAAGCGTAAAGCGGACTTAGTAGGCCTTACCAACAATACATTTGATGCATTGCGTGAAAACGAACGAAAAAAAGTCGAACTTTGGACGCTTTCAATGCAAGAGGTTAATAAAGATTTAACCGATTATTCATTTGTTCTAGCTGTTTTAACTCAGAGTAATCAAGTTCCCATGATTATTACTAATCAAAAAGGAGAAATTGAGAATACGCATAACTTAGAGACCATAAAAAAGTTATCCACCCAAAATAAAAAAGATACTCTTAACCAATTAATCAATAAGTGGCAAGTCACGCACCCACCATTAACCTTAAATCTATTTGGTAATAATAACCAAACGGTATATTATTATGATTCAAAAAAACTATCTGAATTATCTTATAGTAAAGACTCTCTTTACACAGCCTTTACAAATGAATTAGTTAATAATTCGGACCTTGTTCCCGTCTTATTTATTGACAAAGACAATAGAAGTTTAATAGCTACTAACATGTCTCATGTTTCTGATTCATTAAATCAATCAGAACTGAACGCTGCCATTAATCAAATCTCCTTAAAAACGGATAGTATTTCAATTAACTTTGGAAATGATCAACAAGGAGTTATTTATTATGAAGCATCAGAAGAGCTCACAATTTTAAAATATTTCCCTTTTGTTCAATTTACAATTATTGGGTTATTTATCTTAATAGGCTATTTAGTGTTTAGTACGTTCAGAAAAGCAGAACAAGATCAAGTTTGGGTTGGAATGGCAAAAGAAACTGCACATCAGTTGGGAACGCCAATCTCTTCTTTAATGGCTTGGGTTCAGCTGTTAGAAGCACAAGGAATTGATCCATCTACGATATTAGAAATGAATAAAGACATTGATCGATTAAACACAGTTACCAATCGATTCTCTAAAATAGGATCTAAAGCCATCCTTAAATCAGAAAATATTGTACCAGTTATAAAAGATTCAATTGATTATTTAAGATTAAGAATATCAAAAAATATTGACTTAACATTTACAAACGAACAAAGCGATATTCAAACTCCAATTAATTCCTCATTATTAGAATGGGTAATTGAAAACATAACTAAAAATGCAGTAGATGCTATGGACGGTAAAGGAAAAATTACTGTTTCGATAAAACAATTTGAAGATGACGTAATTATTGACATTACAGATGATGGAAAAGGAATTCCACTTTCTAAATTAAAAACAGTATTTCAACCAGGTTACACCACAAAAACACGCGGATGGGGCTTAGGACTATCTTTAGTAAAACGCATAGTTGAGGATTTTCACAAAGGTAAAATTTCAGTACTCAAGTCCGAATTAAATGTTGGTACTACCTTTAGGATTATATTGAAAGCTGATTAAGTTACAACCTATAAACTTGGAATATTTGGTCTGTATTTTTTAGGTGCAGTACCTTTTCCTTTTTTACGTTTCAACCCTTCATTCAATATTAAAGTCAGCGACAATTCATGACTCCCATAAGTATAATTATGTAAATCTGAAATTGTAAAATCATAAGAATAACCAACTAACATTTGATAAATTCTGACACCAACTAAAGCGGCTATAGCATCACTATGCCTATAACTTATACCTGCCCAAAATGTTTTATCATATATAGCTTTTACATTAATATCAAATTGTATTGGTGTAGCTTCAATCATTCTAAACAATAAAGATGGTTTCAAACTAATCGTTTTTCTCGCTTTAGTTTTAAAGTCAAAATTCATTCCACCTGATAAAAAGTAATTTCTAACCAATCTATTATTCACATCATTTACCAAGTTGTACAAATCATTTTGAGTTTGAACTAAGTTTAATGATGACAGACCAACATAAAATTGATTTGCCTTATGTAAATACACCCCAAAACCTACATCAGGAACTAATTGATAGTTGTAAGCTCTTTGAATGGTTGGATCATCAACCACATATGTTGTCAATTGTTCTTTGTCCAATACGTGTTGAGTAACAGAACCTTGGATTCCCATAGAAAGCGTTAATTGCTCTCTAAACGATTCTTGTTTCACTACCAGGTGATAAGCGGTTGAAAAGTTCATACCCGTTCGTCTTGTTGGTCCAGAGGCTTCATTAAAAAACGCAGCACCTATTCCAAAATTTTGCCCCGTATTTAAATGAGCTGATACTGTTTGAGCTATTGGAGCTTCATCAATTCCCACCCATTGTCTTCTAACACTAGAATGAATTGGAATGTAATTTTTTGTTCCAGCAATGGCAGGATTCAGCATATAATCATTTGACATATATTGACTAAACAACCCTATTTGCTGGGCATTAATATTTTTACTTAATCCTAGAATTAACGACAATATTATTATTTGTATTGATTTTTTCATCTAACTATAGTTATCGGACCAGTATAAGGATTTATATCTTCTCGTATCGTAATAATGTAATAATAAGTTGCTGCAGGTAATTCAAATCCATTTTTAGTACCATCCCAAGGATCTGTATATCCATTACTAATTTCATAAACTTTTCTTCCCCATTTATTATAAACTTGCACTGTTGCATTTGGGTATAAATAAATATTTTTTATCTGCCAGTCATCATTAATCCCATCATTATTAGGTGTAAATGCATTTGGAACTTCTAGACATTCAATATCTATAACCGGCATTTCAAAGGTTGTATCTTTTTCACAACCTACTAAATCGGTTACTGTTATTGTATAAAAACCACCCAACAATTCATTAATTTCAAAATCTCTACTAGACGTTGACCATAAATACTCATAAACACCATATCCACCTGTTGGGTACACTTGAATTACCCCATCCATTTGATCTCTACAACTCACTGGGGTAATTATTTCATTAAAATAAATAGGCTCTGGTTCTTCCAATTCAATAGAGTCTGTATTGACACAAAGATGATCATCTGTAACAGTATACACATACATACCAGGACCAAGTTCAGATATATCCTGCGTAATTTGTCCATTATTCCACTCAAAGCTATAATCTGGTGTTCCACCTGTTACGTCTAAATCAACACCACCATCATTAGCATCAGGACAAGAAATATGGTGCTCTGTAGAAGTTACAATTAACTCATCTGGCTCGGTCAATACAAAAGACTCTGAGTACGTACAATTATGATTATCAGTTATTGTTACTGAGTAAACATCTGCGGCATAATCTATCAGGTCTTCATCATTAAAACTAAGTTCATAAGTTGAATTTGTCCAATCAAAAAGATAAGGTGCAGTTCCACCCGTTACAGTTAAATCAACACTTCCATCATAAGCTTCAAAACAAGACAAATCTTCAACTACTTCATTTAATAGTAACTCTTCAGGCTCTTCCAATATTGCAGCATCAAAAAGAACACATCCATTTGCATCTGTTGTAGTAATCACGTACGTACCAGCTGTTAAATTAAAAATTGCAGGAACTGTTTCACCATTTGACCAATCATAACTATATGGCTGTGTTCCACCAAGTACCTCATAATAAATATCTCCATCATTTCCTCCTGGACAAAGTGGTTCATTTGTATCATAAAATGAACTCAATTCTGCCAATGGTTGCGCAATAATTATACTATCTGTAAATGAACAATTGTTATCATCTGTTATAGTTACTGTATAATCACCTGCAGTTATATTAATCAAATCTTCAGTAATTGCTAGATTGGACCATGCATAATTATATGGAATAGTACCTCCGTACACAATTAAATCAATTGAACCAGTGGATTCGCCAAAACACAACACATCAGTTGGAACTAAATCCGCCGTAAGTAAAGCTGGTTGCTCTAAAGTAAATGTGTCGTTTAACAAGCAATTATTATGATCTATCAAAGTCAATATATATGTGTCAGCAGGAAAATCTATTAAATCCTCTGTTATCGTACTCATTTCAAACTGTGAATTAATCCAACTATACGAATATGGTAATGTTCCTCCTGAAGTTGTCAAGTTTACTGAACCGGTTGAATCTCCAAAACATAAAATATCATTTAGTATTGACGTTAAACTTAAGGGCGCTAAAGGTTCGTTTATATCTAAGAATTCTGATTCAACACATCCATTTACATCTTGAACTATTACACTATAGCTACCAGCAAATAAGTTTGCAACATCCTGTGAAGTTTCAGTATTAGACCAACTATAAGTATATCCTGCAGTTCCCCCAGAAACAGTTAAATCAATACTCCCCGTATTTAAACCATTACAAAGCACATCCTCTTTAGTATATGTTAAAGTAATAGGTGACAAGGGTTGAGTAATCACAACTGAATTTGTGGCAACACAACCATTCAAGTCCGTTATTTCCACTGAATAAGTTTCAGCAGTAATATTGAGTAAATCCTGCGACACTCCCACATTGTTTGTTGAGTTCACCCAATTGTAAGTATATGCTGGAGTTCCACCTGCAATAATTAAATCTATATTTCCATCCGTTCCATCAAAACATGACACATTGTTTGATACGATTTCACTCGTTAACAAATTAGGTTGATTTATGGTAATTAAATTTGTTGTTGTACATCCTTTTGCATCCGTAATAGTTACCGTATAGTCTTCTGCAGGTATATTTGATAAATCCTCTGTATTTCCGAGTGTTAACGTAGAGTTTACCCAAGCATACGAATATGGAGCCGTACCTCCTGAAGGTGTTAAATTAACTGTACCTGTTGATGTTCCATAGCATAAAACATCTGTACCTGTAATAGTAGATGTCAGCATTGTAGGTTCGGATAAAACAACACTATTCGATTCTTGACAACCTTTACTATCTGTAATCAAAACAGTATAAGTACTTGCTGTTAGATTTGAAGCATCCTCCGTTAATAATAGTCCTGAATTCCAATTAAACGTATAAGGTGCTGTTCCGCCCCAAACAGATAAGTCAACATATCCATCATCTCCAAATGCGCAGGAAATATCTTGATAAATATATGAAGATTGAACGGCCTCAGCAGGCTGGTTTATAGTCGCAGGAATTAAAGAAGAACTGCATGAGTTTGCATCCGAAATGGTAACTGAATAGTTTCCCGAAAATACATTAATTAAATCTTGCGTAATATAACCGTTAGACCAATTGTAAGTATAAGGTGTTGTTCCTCCAGTTGGACTCAAATCAATAATACCTGTCGATTCACCATGACATGATACATCAGTGACTAAACTAGATGCCGTAATGGCATTCGGTTGATAAATTGTAATCACTTTTAATGATGTACACCCCAATTGATCAGTCACATAAACCGAAAACACACCTGCTTCTAATCCTGACACAGAAGTAGAGTTACCAGAGCTAAGAGGTGGTAATACACCATTAGTAGCTCCCAATTCCCACATAATTGTAAACGGTCCATTTGACCCAGTAACTTCAACATCTACAACGCCATCAAATCCACCAAAGCATTTTACATCCGTTGCAGTTAAACTCACAGACGGACAGGCATAAATTTGAACTGTACTGACAGCAAATAGAACTATGAAAACAATATAATTTAATTTATTTATCATTCGGTAATTACAATTGTGATTGGACCAGTATATGGTGCATCCTCATTATTCAAGTTTATAATATAATAATACGTTGCTGAAGGCAACCTTTTTCCATTATAATATCCATTCCAAGGCGTATAATCTCCATTTGTTTCATAAAGTAAATTACCCCATTTGTTAAATACTTGAACTGTTGCATTCTCGTAATTATTAATATTTTCCAAAATCCATGTATCATTAATACCGTCTCCATCTGGTGTAAAGGCCGTAGGTGGTTGTATACAATCGATTTCTGACTGGTTCAGAATAAACGTGTCATTTTTAATACAACCGTGCTCATCCATGACCTCAATTGTATATGTCCCAGGAGCCAGGTTATAAATAGTTTCTGTTACCTCATTGTTTGACCATAAATAATCGTAATCGGGAGTACCTCCTTCGACATATACCGTAATACTACCGTCCTCATTATCTCTACAAGTTGTTTGAAAAATGGTACTACTAATTACAATATCATCTGGTTGATCAATAAAAAAGACTTCTTTAGTCAAACAATTTTGCACATCTGTCACCTCAACAGAATACCATCCAAAGCTTGCACCCGTTAGATTTTGATACGTTGTTGAATTACTCCATAAATAACTATAGGGTGTTGTTCCTCCCGTTACTGTTAAATCAACAATTCCATCAGCAGATCCATAACAAAGGGCATCAGTTACAACTCCAGAAACCATTAAAGAGTCTGGTTCTCCAACTGTAATTAACTCTTCATACTCACACCCTAAATCATCAATTATTCTAGTATAATATGTTCCAGCATGAAGTCCGTTAATCGAATAACTATTTACTAAATTATTGAATGTGTTATTTAATGTATCTCCATAAACTAGTGTAAATGGTTCAGTTCCACCAATTGGTAAGACAGAAATTTCACCATTACTAAAATTAAAACAAGAGGCATCAACAACTGACACACCGAATGAAATTGGATTAATTGGTTCATTTATAATTGTACCTGAATTAGCAATACATCCATTCATATCTACCACTGTGATTGTGTATGTACCTGCTAACAAAGTGTCAATATCATTTGTTATTTCACCATTACTCCATAAAATTGTATAAGGATTTACACCACCAGACACATCTGCCATTGCAGCTCCTGTAGCCTCTCCATGACATAGTACATCCTCTTTAGAAATCTTTATTGATAATACCGAATCTGGTTGCGTAATTTTTCCTGTTAAGTTATTTTCACATCCATTGGCATCTGTAACAAAAACTTCATAATTATCAGCAGAAACTCCAGTTAAATCTTGCGTTACACTCCCATTCGACCATAAGTAATTATAATTTGGTGTACCACCTGAAACTGTTAAATCAATTTCTCCTGTTAAATCATTCTTACAAAGTACATCCGTTATCTCAATACTCAATGCTATTGAATCTGGTTGCGTTACAACTATATCTTGATTCAACATACAGTTATTAGTATCTGTCAATACTAATGAATATGTATCAGCACCTAAACTCTGTGGATTATTGGTTGTATCCGCCAAAATAATCTCAGAACTAGTATTCCATTGATAATAATATGGTGTTGTTCCTCCACTTACAATAGACGTTATTGAACCGTTAATAGAATCAAAGCACGTCACATCAATTACTGTATTGATTGTACTCAGAGGAGCAACTGGTTGATTAATCACTGTATTGAAATTAAGAACACATGCATGTGCATCAGTTATTGTTGTTGAATAATTCCCTGAAATAAGACTAATAATATCTTCTGTGATAGAAGCGTTATTCCATACATACGAATAAGGTTCAGTACCACCACTTACACTCAAATCAATACTACCTGTGTTATCACCAAAACATAATACATCAGTATTAATTGAAACAGCATTTAATGGAAGCTCAGGTTCAATAATTTCATAAATACCTTGTACTGTACAAAGATTAGCGTCCGTCACATCAATTATATAATTACCTGCAACATCTCCTGTAATATCTTGCATTGTACTTCCGTTTGACCATAAATAATTATAAGGCAGTGTTCCGCCTGCAACAGTAATATCAATAATTCCAGTGTTGTCTCCGTTACACAATACCTGTTTTATAACTACTGATGGAATAAGCAATTCATCTGGCTGTTGAACGGTAATAGAAATAGTATCAAAACAACCGTTAGCATCCAACATATTAACTAAATATGTATCAGATAATAAGTTCACTGGATCTTCAACATGTTGACTTAATAATTGGTTACTTCCATTATACCAATTAAACGAATAAGGTAACGTACCTCCGGAAGGAGTTAAATCAATAGATCCATCTGCTTGATTATAACATAAAGCAGCAGTTTGAGCAATTATCAAATTTAATTCATCTGTTGGTTCTGTTATAATTACAGGAACAACTACGAAACAGCCATTAACATCAGTTACTGTGCAAGAATGATTTCCAGCAGGAAGCCCAGCCACCGTTTGACCGTTATCACCAGTTGACCAGGTATATGCATATGGATAAGCACCACCAGATGTAAATATAGTAGCTGCCCCATCAGATCCCATTTTACATGACACGTGTTGACTAATAGTTACTGAAGAAATTAATAATTCTGGTTCAGTTACCGTATAGTTTTCTGTATAAGAACAATTTTTTGAATCTACAACCTCAACAGAATATGTTCCTGCTGGTAAATTTACTGCAGAATTAGAATTACTAACTAAAGGAAACCAATTATAAAAATAAGGTGCGGTTCCACCCACGACACTTATGTTAATATCTCCAGTTGCATTACCATTACAATTCACATTTTTTACAACCGAATTATAAGTATGAAGTTCTTCAACAGGTTCAGAGATTAATTGACTTGTAGTAGCTTGACAGCCATTCACATCTTCCACCACCACATTATTTGGTCCAGAAACTAAACTTGTGTTAGTCTCGGTTTGAAGCCATGAATTTGTAACGGTACCATCCGACCAAAAATAATTAAATGGTGCAACTCCATTCGTAATTACTACTTCCATTTCTCCAGTATTTTCACCATAACAAGCTACATCAAGTCCTGATGAATTTGCTAAGTATGGCATAGCATCTAAAGTAAAAGAGCTACCAGGCTTATTGGTAAAACCTTCCAATTCCCATGTCCCACTAAGTCCCCCAATAGGAAACCAATCATATGATATAGTTGCAATTGGCAGAGGAAATGATAATAAAGGGTTAGGGTTTGGCTCAATCGTAAACCCTGGAATTGAAAGTCCTGGAATAGTAAAAGAACAGCCACCAAACAGCCCTCCACACGGATCAAGAGTGATAGATGGAAATACATCTATATCATCCATAGAAATACTAAAACCAATGGCTTCTAATATAAATGTAGCTGCTAACTCGTCATATGTATGATTAGAAAATTCATTCTCTAAATCGTAATCTAAAGTGACAGGCATAAAATCATAATTACAAGGGTATTTAATTCTCAGGTTATTTCCAGAGGTAACAATTATATCTTGACTTTGCCCTGTTGACAAAACAAGACCAAATGTAGATACCTCTTCATAAAAAACTGGTGTTGTAAAATGAAAATTATTCTTAACCTGTGGACAAAATTCAAACTCTTGAAACGTAGTATTTGTGATTTGAAAATTGGCACTCATTAAATTGTAGCTTAAATGAAAAGGTCCGGCATCAAATGAATTACTTAAATTCTGTAAAACTGTTCCCGCTGGAGGTGGAATAAAATTCCCCATAAACTTTAAAACATCTAAGTTCGTTGTAAAATAAGTATAGGACCCACTTGCAGTTAAACATTTATTAGGTAACAAATTATCTGTAGTACTTACACTTGGTAAATCTAACTCTCCTGTCAATCCAATTCCATTATCATAACTAACTGGTAAAACCGATTTTCTGATAAGAGCTGGTAAACATGGTACTGGACCAGGACAAGGTGTAGGAGAATCACAATAAAATGGTGGTGGTGGACAACCACCATTATAAGTGGAGGTGGCGCCTGGATAAATTATTTCTGTAGGAGAAACTTTAAAAAGGTCAACATGAAGGTTTGGTGATAAATTAATATTAGGTGTAGGTAAACAACCAAATGCACAAATTGTAGGCTTGAAAATCAAATTCAAATTGAAATCAAAATCTAATCCCATTGCACTTTCAGGTGTTATGGGAAATGTTGTTTGCAATTTCCAATTGTTTCGCACTACATAATCCGTTTCAATTGTAATCCATTCTCCTCTATTAATTGTATTTGCTGAAGGATAAGTAATTGTAGACCTAATTGGATAATCAACATCAATAAGTCCACCATTAATACCTTTTATATAAAACTTAGAACCAACACTACCCCACACTCCAAACTCCATTTTCATTCCAAAATCTCCAAAGCCAGACACACTTGTAATCCCACCTATTGTTGTCAAATTAGGACTTCCAAACGTTGTTGTTGGAATAAGAGGTACCTCTGTATCTAAAGAAAAACCTGCCCCACTTCCAAACATCCCTTGATTGGTTGTTGAGAACATCACATCATCATTAAACGTAGTTTGAGAAAAAACTAAATTTTGAAATCCAATAAGGTATAATAATATTGTAACTCTATTTTTCAATGACTATCGTTTTAAAACTATCAATAAATACAGAGTAAAGCAAATCATGTACTTCTGCCGGATAATTTGCGACAATGACCACTGTTTTACCTTCAACCCCAGCAATCAGAAAAATTCTTTCTACTAATACTTCTTCCAGTTGAAATTGAAGCACATATTGATATGCCCAATAACCAGTATGCATATAAAGGGTATCCTTAGAAATTAAAGTTTCTCCATTCTTTGCAAAACTTTCAGCATCATAGTATGGTGCCATTGCATAAACTACAGGTTCAGTTTCAGCTAATATTATAGAAGCATTAGCTCCTAAATGAAAGAAGCCATGATACATTGAATCTAATTTTTTGAAATGCAATGGAGGATTTATTGACACTTTTATTGAATCAAAAGTTACTCTGTCAGGACTTAAATCTGTCACAACAGGCATCATACTTAATGAATCTTTAGATTGTGCAATATTTTTATTGACAAAAAAGATACAAAATACTACAATAAAAAATCTAAAGGTCTTCATATTTTAGACAAAGGTAGTATTATTATGGATGAAAAGCATTTAGTTTGAAATTTTCTTAAAAAAAGTTAATTCTTTTTTTTATACTCTAAATCATAAAAAAACATAAATAAATCACTCTCTATTTACGTCTTGATTCGCAACTGTTTACAACAGAGTAAACTATATTTATTCCAAAATTTCACCAACCGAATACTTCAAGTTATTTCGTGAAAGCATTAAAAATTGATTGTAAAAATATAATTTAGCCTTAAATCCTTATACCTTATCATTTTTATTCTATCTATTTTTGCTCAAGATGTATAGCAAATTAATAAAAATCATAGTACCATTTCTTCTAACTCTAAATGCATACGGGGCAGATTATTTTTGGGTAGGTGGAACTGGAAATTGGTCTGAATTCTCAACACATTGGGCGACCACTTCAAATGGAACAACTTTTCATACAAACACACCCACATTAGCAGATGATGTATTTTTTGATTCTAACTCGGGAACCTCTTTCAACGATACTATTTTTATAGATATTAACGGAACTTGTAATAACATCAAAATAGACGGTTTCAACAAAATAAAGCAATTAGCTAACTTTAATGTATTTGGTACATTTGATTTAGTTCAAGGCGACTTTTACAGTAACGGATTTAATTTAAGTTTGAACAAATTTTATTCAGACTACAATTTCTTTAGAACATTTGACCTTACAAATTCCGTTTTAAACCTAACCGGAGCAGATACCGTTTGGACTCTTGAACCCACTTCATTTACTTTTGGGCAAACTGGTTCAATGATAAACTTGACCTATACTGGTGATGACATGGTGACATTCTCCGCCGGAGGTAACCTCATCACTTATGAAACAGTTAATTGCATCCTTAAAAATTTACAATTCATAGAAAATTCTACATTTAATAACTTAACACTGGTTTCAGGTATTCATTTATACTTACCTGCACTTACCATAAACGGTTTACCATTAACCTTAAAAGGAAATACCATTAACTGTGTTGGGAATTGTACCTCATCTATAATCATAGAAGGAATTCCGATTAATACCGCTGCTACACAAGCAATATTAGATGCCAATGCTGGTGCTTTTAATGCAGATTTCACAAGATTTAAAAATATTAATGGTACAAACGGTATGTTCAATGCTACCAATTCAATAGACTTAGGAAACAACACTGGAATTACCATCACAGAAGATCCATCAACAGCTATTGTTACTTGGATAAATGGTACTGGAAATTGGAGTGACGCTGCACATTGGAGTACTGGGTGTATTCCGGGACCAAACAATTCAGTTTTATTCAATGCTACCTCATTTTCAGCAGCCGGTCAAACTGTAAATGTTGACGTAGATGCTTTTTGTGAAAACATGACTTGGACTAGTGTCAATAACCCTATTTTAATTGGTAATTCAAATTCTCTTTTTCTAAGAGGAAATATGGAGTTAGATGCTAACATGACCACTACCTTTTCTGAAGAGTTTGTCTTTAGCAGTATTACTGCCTTAACTAAAACAATACAAACAAATGGAGTCATTATTAATGCCCATTTACGTTTTAACTCACAACTTGGAACTTATGATTTTTTAGATGATTTAACTTCAAATAACTGTATTAATTTTGAATTGGGAACACTGACGTCAATTGGAAGAAATATGACCCTTGATGGATTTGTTGCAGGTGAATCACTCAACAGAAATTTGGACATAACGAATTCTAATTATACCTTAACCGGAGTTGATTCCACATGGGTAATGAACGCCAATAATTTAACGTTAACAACGGCTGGGTCAGAAATTGTAGTCAATCATACACTTCCAACTCAATCTATTATTAAAGGAGGAAGTCAAGTTTATAATATTTTTAGACTCCTTAATATTGGAAGTAGTTTATATGATAGTAACACATTTTCAATTTTAGAAGTTTCACCTCATTCTAGTTTAGCCATGGAGTCCGGAGTAACTCAAAATATTGATTCCTTAATTGCAAATGGTAGTTGTGCTCAAATGATTACAATAGAAAGTACTGATAATTTTGGAGCTGCAGCGCATATAAACAAAACCGGTTATGACACTTTAATTGTATCCTCTGTTAACTTAATGAATGTTACTGCAAACGCCACTGCTCCTAAATACAATTTAGCACAGAACTCCACAATTAGCTATTCAACTACAGGTTGGGACACTACTGATATTGGCATAGGAGCATCATATTATTGGGTGAATGGTTCAGGCGAATGGAAAGATATTTCACATTGGGAAAGCCCTCTAGGAAATCCTGCAATTTGCTTACCAACACTTAGAGATACGGTTTACTTTAATTCTACGTCATTTTTATTAAATGGTGATAGTGTATTAGTAAATTCTGACGCTTACTTTTCACATATGGATTGGGCTGGATCGGAGATTTGGAATCCAAAATTGCACCTAATTAAAAACTTATATTGTAGAGACAACATTTTATTTAACCCATCTATGCAAGTAGACAATTCAAATTCAGATGCTGAAATAAAGTTTATTCCTGAAAATAACAATTGTTTATTTACAACATTTGACACACCAATTAATTCGAATGTTACATTAAGCGGTTTAGTACTTACAGATACATTAAAATTAAATGGTGACCTGAAGATTGATTCTTTAAAAAGTTTATTCATTGCAGCTGGTACTTTTGATTCAAATAGCGATAGTATTTTTGCTGGAACATTTGCCACTTTAGGTAACGAACCTAATTTAGTGGAGTTATACAATTCTGAAGTTGAATTAAGCTACTCATTAGACTTCTCAACTTTAACAACTTTAAATTCTGGAACCTCACACATTCATTTGAATAGTGCAGAAAATGGTGCTTATTTTAATGGTGCTTCATTAATTTATCATGATGTTACTATAGAATCCATAACCAGTGACACTGTAACCCATGTACTTGGCTCTAATAGTTTCAATAACTTAACTTTAATTAAAAAATTAAAACTTAGATTAGAAGATGGTCAAACACAAACTATACTTGGTAACATAACAGCTATTGGTAACTGTTTAGATAGTATTTTTATAATGTCACAAACAAACGGCATATCATCTACTTTAAACTTAACGGTAGCAGGTAATGTAGAATGTATATCGTCAAGTGATATCAATGTTTCGACTTCCAATTTGAACGCTTTATTTAGTAGTAATAACACTAATAATACTGGCTTATGGAACTTTGATACAACACCACATTCTACTCCTTTGTTCACTACTAATTATGAACAGTGTTTAGGTAATCTAACCACCTTCACAAATACATCCACATCTTACCAAGGTGGATTTACTGGTCTTACGTTTGATTGGGACTTAGGAAACTCTAACACTTCTACACTTACCAACCCAACAATTACTTATTCTACAGCTGAAAAGTTTTACATATCTCTTACAACAACTTATACGAATTTTTGTACAGATACTTATCTGGATTCTGTAAATATTAATCATCCAATTGCTCAGCTTACCTCAACAGACATAGACACATCTATTTGTGATACAGAATCTGTTATTTTTAACGCAGTCAGTTCACCTCAAGCTGATACTTATGATTTTATTGTCAATGGAACATCAAACCAAATTGGAACATCTCAAACTTACAGTTTAAATAATTTAAATAATGGAGAAGTGGTTACTTTAGATGTTACCCTAAATGGATGTACTACAACTAGTGCAAACATACTAACATTTGTTGTGCATGACTTGCCAAACGTTACATTAACCGCTACAAATGAAACAATTTGTGATGGAAATAATGTCATTTTCACAGCTAACGGTGCGGATATCTATAAGTTTTATATTGATGGTATTGCCCAAACAGCATTCTCAACCACAAATACATTCAGTTCTAGTACACTTATAAATAATCAAGTTGTTTCGGTTGAAGGTAGAGATACACTAACTGGCTGTGATAAAAGTGGAGATATCATGATAACAATGACTGTCAATCCAAACCCTATTCCTTTATTTTCTAATTCAGATGCTGATAACGTAATTTGCAATGGAGACCCAGTTACATTTACAGGTTCCGTAGCAACAGAGTTTGAATTTTTAATTAACGGAAATTCAGTTCAGGGACCATCTACTACTACCACTTTAAATAGTAACACCTTAGTTAGTGGTGATGTTATTACTATGATCGGTTATGATTTAGGATGTGGAACTCAATCATTAGACACCTATACTTTTATTGTCAACCCAATTCCTACGGTAAGTTTAAGTAACCCTACAGGAACTACAATTTGCGAGAATGACAATGTATCCTTTACGGCAGACGGTGCAACATCTTATCAATATTTTGTAGGTGGTCTTCCAGTTCAAGGACCCTCTGGATTGCCCACATATTCAACTTCTGCCATAGCAAATGGCGAAACAGTTTACGTGGTAGGTTCATCAAATAATTGCTTTAGTAACTCAGCGATTCAAGCTTTCATAGTTAACCCATTACCAATCCCTACATTTACTTCATCTGATTTAGACAACATAATTTGTCAAAACGAATCAGTTACATTCAACACATCAGGCGCCACACAATTTCAATTCTTACTTGATGGTTTCCCTGTCGATTCATATTCTGCAATTACGAATTATACAACGGATAGTCTAAACAATGGACAAACTGTTACTTTAATGGGAAAACAATTAGGGTGTTACGCTCTATCCACTGATATATTCAACTTCACAGTCAAACCAAAATTTAATGTTAACCTATTTAGTTCAGATACCGACTTAACAATTTGTGATGGTGAGTCTATAGGGTTTACTGGAGTAGCGGGAAGTGGTATAACGTCATATGATTTATACGTAAACGGAACATTAGAGAGCTCATCAACTAACAACACATTTAACATAACGACATTAGCGGTAGGCACACAATTCGTTTCATTGTCTGCTACAAAAGATGGCTGTACTTATTTCGCAGAAGATACCATTTCAGTTTTAATTAAACCAATTCCAGTTGTTACATTGTCTAGTTCTGATCTTGACAACGTGATCTGTGATGGTGACTCAGTACTTTTTATAGCCAATGGAGCACTAGATTATGAATTTTTAATAGATGGGATTTCTCAAGGAATTGTTACTCAGGATTCACTATACTTAAATACATTAACAAATGGTCAAACTGTGAGCGTAAATGGTATTTTGAATGGATGTTCTGCTGGTAGTCCAACTTACAATTTTGTAGTGAATGACGTACCCAATGTACTCCTTGTTAGTGATGACATTAATAATATACTGTGTGAAGGTGATGCCATTACTTTCACTGCATCAGGCGCTACTAATTATGAATTTTTTATAGATGGAATTTCTCAAGGGGCAAGTTCGCCTACTTTCAATTTATCAACTTCAACACTTACCTCAAATAGTACGTTTGATGTGACAGGTGAGGCTAATGGTTGCTCTTCTGATGCATTATCACTGAATGTTATAGTTAATAATTTACCCGTAATTAGCACAACAATTTCAGATGTTGATGCAACAATATGTGAAGGCGACATTGTTACAGTAAATACGGATGGTGCAAGTACATATCAACTTTTAATAAACAATATCCCTACCTCTTCTCCTAATATTCAAAATTCATTTACAATCAACACGATTATGGATGGAGACATTATAACTACTCAAGGAAGCAGTTCTAGTGGGTGTTTTTCAACTTCACAAAATGCATTTACCTTTACAGTAAATCCTAATCCTATTGTTACTTTAACCTCTTCTGATGTAGATAGTACAATTTGCATTGGAGATATTGTTTCATTCAATACTTCTGGTGCAACAACTTATGATTATTATGTAGATGATGTCTTAGCAACAACTGGGACAACCTATATTACTGATAGTATTCAAAATGGACAAATAATTTCTATCGAAGGTCATTTAAACGGCTGTACTAGTACCAGTAATTTAATGCCATTCACAGTGTATTTATACCCTGTTTCATTTATGACCACAGCTGATTTGGATTCAACCATCTGTCTTGGTGACACTATCATTTTTCAAGGACTTGGAGCTTTTGATTATGAATTCTTTTTAAATGGTTATTCAATACAAGGACCTGCTCAAAATGATTCGCTATATATCACAACATTAACTGATGGTGATATTATTACTGTATCTGGTATAAATAATGGATGTCACACCTTGTCAAATCCTATTCCTGTCTCAGTTATTTCATATCCAACAACTACACTACTCTCATCTGATGGAGACAACGAAATTTGTTTTGGTGAATTAGTAACCTTCATTTCAAATGGCGCAACTAATTATGAGTTTTTTATTAATGATATATCACAAGGAATCTCTTCAACTACATCTGTACTTAGTACAACCACTTTAAATAATAATGATAGTATTTGGGTTATTGGTTATAATGGCGAATGTATGTTAAACGCTCCACAAAGCTTTAAACTAACTGTTAATGTATTACCATTAACATTAACATCTGCTGATAACAACTTAATTTGTAGTGGTGAACCTGTTACATATAATTCTTCTGGTGCAGAATTGTATGAATTTTTTATTGATGGCAATTCAGTCCAAAGTGAATCTACTAACCCTACATTTACTTCAACAAACCTACAAGATGGACAAACACTTACTGTTTATGGATATTCTTCAGTAACAGGCTGTACTCAGCTGGCGCAAACATCACACTTGCTTACCGTTATGGATAACCCCATAATTACATCATCAACAGCAACAACTCTCTGCCAAGGAGATTCAACAGTATTAGCTAGCTCTACTCCTAACTGGAATCAGTGGTACTTAAATTCATCACAAATTTTAAACGCAACTGATCAAGATTTCATTGTATATGAATCCGGAGATTATTATACAGAAATTACACTTGGAGGGAATGGAAATGTATTGGCAGTCGGTAATAATGCACATGGCCAATTTGGTGACAATTCTACCATTAATGCTCTTGTTGCAACAAACACTGACAACCTTCAAAATAGTATTGAATTAAAATCTGGAGCAAATCACAACTTAGCCCTTGACAACAGTGGTACTGTTTACACCTGGGGAGAAAATAATTCTGGACAACTAGGTAATGGTAATTACTCGACACTAATTACACCATACACAACCAATATTACAAATGTAATAAGTGTAAGCGCAGGTCATGACTTCTCGTTAGCAGTTTTATCTACTGGGGAAATAATGAGCTGGGGTAAAAATGATTTAGGTCAATTGGGTTTAGGAAATAACGGCACAACAAATTTTCCATTTTTAATTACTGGAATAGCAAATGTGGCTAAAGTTGCTGCTGGTCAAAATCATGGTGTTGCACTTTTAAATGATGGAACTGTAATGGCTTGGGGAGATAATCAATTTGGACAATTAGGAATAGGGTCATTCACTAATGAAAACACACCCCAATCTATTGTTACTCTTAATGGAATTGAATCTATAAATTGTGGAGCAAATCATACTATGGCTATTGATAGTTCAGGTACTTTATATATTTGGGGGCACAATTCTGATGGTCAACTTGGTATAAATGATATTCAATTTTCAAACGTTCCTCTTGTTCATCCGCTTGACAACATTCAATCAATTGATGGAGGATACGCACATACATTGGCATTAACAGCAGACAACCAACTGTATAGTTGGGGGAATAACGAATACGGACAATTAGGTACAGGTACAAACGTAAGTTCTGTATCACCGATACACATAAGTTCATTAGACGCAGTAAGTACAATTGCTACAAACTTTAACGCCAATTACATAATTAAGAATGATAATTCTATTTGGAGTTGGGGACAAAACTTTAGTTCACAACTTGGGAACGAAAATAATAGTGACCAATCTGTACCAGTCCACATTTCAAATTTAACAGGAGTAACAGGTATAGGTATTGGAGAAGCACATAGTGTATTCTTAACCGGTTTTTCAAATTCTTGTCCTTCTAATACAATTAGCGTAGTTGTTAATCCATCTCCAGAAGTAACCATCACTTTAACAAATGGTACATTAACTGCTTCACCTTCTGGAGGGTCTTATCAATGGTATATTAATGGAATTATTATACCTAGTGCTATGGATATTGATTTTAATCCTCAAACACCTGGATACTATACATGTGAAGTTACATATGATGGTGGATGCTCAAGTCTGTCTAATGAATATTCATATTTAATAGTAGGAACAAATGAAAATGAACCTATTGACTTTATTATTTATCCTAATCCTAATCACGGTACATTTGTTATTGAGGGTAACTTTGAAACTTATCAAAACTTAGAGATTGAGATCTATAATGCATTAAGTCAACATATAAAAGACTTAAAAACACAAACTAACCAACCTTTAAATGTTACATTAGATACGGAATCAGGCGTTTATTTTGTAGTGATTAAATCAGCCAATAAAGCAACGAAAATTGAAAGACTAATTATCAATTAGAGCTATAAATATATTTCCTTTAACACTGTACTTTCATTCTCCCAGTTTAAGATCTGAGATGCTTTGATAGTGTTAGCTTGGTAATGGTCTAAAAGTGCTTTGTCATTTAGTAATTTAGTAATGGATTTGGCTAAACTTTCTGGAGTAAATTCAGAAAGTACTATACCTACTTCATTCTCACTAACAACTCGTTTTACCTCAACTAAATCGGTAACAATTAGCGGAGTGTTTGCATGTATATAATCAAAAATTTTATTTGGTAAACTATACTTATAATTAATATTAGTGTCTTTGTCTAAGGATAAGCCTATATCTGATAAAGCAGTGAAATTCATCAATTCATTATAAGGTCGTTTTCCAAAAAACAACACCTTACTTTCTAAACCTTCCCTTTTAACTTGTTCCTTAAGTTGAGGAATAACATCACCATTTCCAACAAAAATAAGCACACAATTATCAACATTCTTGATTGCCTCAACAGCTTCCTCAGCTCCACGATCAATATTAATACCTGCGCCTTGAATTATCACAATACGTTTATCTAAAGGCAAACCTAAATCTGATTTACTTTTTGATCTATCAACAATTTTAACATCAGAAATATTCCTAACCACTTTTATATCATTACGATTATATTCCTTTTGATATAAGTCTGCAATAGAAATATTAACGGTATACATTTTATCCACTTTAGGTAAAGTTAATCGCTCAATAAAACGCCATGCTTTTTGTACTTTTGGACGTGCAATCAATTCCGGAACACCAGCAAAATATTCATGAGAATCATAATATAACTTTCCACCTTTTTTAAATTTATTAGCTAAATGATTCGCAAGTAAAGTATCCAAATCATTTGCTAAAAGAACATCTGATTTAGTAAAGAGTAAGAAAAAAAATAATCGAATATTGTAAGCTGCGTAAAATAAAGCACCTGTAGTAAAAGGTAATATAAATCGTTTTGTTTTATAATCTGTTTTGGGTAACAATTTACTATTCTTCAGTAACCGTCCACAAAGTGTAACATCATAATTGTTGGCAACTAAAAATTCACACACCCTTCTTACCCTTTGGTCGGTATAGAGGTCATTTGTAACGGAAACAATAATTTTTTTCTTTTTCACACTTTAGCCTTAAGTTAAACAAATGTAGTGAACAAAAAATAATTCAATTAGATTTAACTTGAAAAAGCACAAAATTGCAATTTGCGCAACGGCGGGATTTTTTTGCGCAATTCAATTGGCGTTACCCAAAATGCTTCCTTACCTTTGAAACAAAAATTAACAGTTATTAACATTTAATTAGTATTTTGTAACCACTAACACTAAACATTATGAAACCCCTGACACTTATACTATCTCTCTTTCTGATAGTTAGCTACTCTTTTTCACAAGAAAGAACCCAAAACATTAGAGGAAAAGTTGTTGATATTGACACTAAAACTCCACTTATCGGGGCAAAGGTAAAAGTATTAGACATCACAGATAAATTGTATGCAGCTGCTTGTAATTACAATGGCGATTATACAATATACAATGTTCCAATTGGTAAACATGAATTAGAATTCTCTTTTATGAGCTATGGATCAAAAGTAGTAACCGTAATTGTAAATTCTGGAAAAGAGCCAATTGTAAATGTCGAAATGGAAGAAACAGGGATCATTGGAAAAGAAATTATAGTCACAGTTCGAAAAAAAGGAGAGGTTATTAATGAAATGTCAACCGTTTCGGCTCAATCTTTTTCAATTGCCGAAACTAATCGTTATGCCGGTAGTAGAGGTGACCCCGCTAGAATGGCATCAAATTTTGCTGGAGCCCAAGGTACTGATGATTCACGTAATGATTTAGTAATAAGAGGTAATTCACCGGCTGGAATTTTATATAAAGTAGAAGGAATCGATATTCCTAATCCAAATCACTTTGCTATTTCTGGTTCTGGTGGTGGACCCGTTTCAATTTTAAATAATAAATTTTTAAGTAATTCTGATTTCTTTATGAGTGCATTCCCTGCTGAATATGGTAATTCAACTTCTGGAATATTTGATTTAAAATTAAGAAACGGTAACAATAATTTACACGAGTTTTCAGGACAATTTGGTTTTTTAGGAATTGAAGCCCAACTAGAAGGTCCCATTTCTAAAAAGTCAGGATCAAGTTACTTAATTGGTGGAAGGTATTCAACTTTTT
>Ga0209396_1001126_pt1 | contig 30391 bp, 35 predicted proteins | sample GOMGulsemesocosm_6_FD_184638 | JGI IMG/M metagenome (GOLD analysis project Ga0209396, IMG submission 184638) | Methane-oxidizing microbial communities from mesocosms in the Gulf of Mexico - GOM8C Gulf of Mexico (SPAdes) (version 2) | ecosystem: Environmental > Aquatic > Marine > Cold seeps... | reverse complement strand
ACTAAGGTATCTTAGTACATGCGAACGCGGCGAGCGTTTTCACGAGAAACTTTTTTAGCAGCGCGTTTAACGGCAGCAGCTTTCTTACGTTTACGTTCCCAAGTAGGCTTTTCGTAAGATTCGCGACGGCGAACTTCTGAAAGGATTCCTGCTTTTTCACATGAACGTTTAAAACGACGTAATGCAACGTCAAATGGTTCGTTTTCTCTAACTTTAATTACTGGCATGTACTTTGGACCTTAATATGTATCTATATAATTGGTGTATAGCTTAAGCATTATTGCTTCGCAAACACCCACTCTATCAAAATTGGGTGACGTATTCTAAAGCGAACTACTAGTTAAAGTAAAGTCTAATGTCTGTTAAAGCTAAAATAAGGTGGTGTAATATTTAATAGGGCGTTAAAATCGCCAAATAAAATGTAATAAACGTTATTAAGAAAATTTAGGTTAAGGGTAATATGCGAATTTTAGGTATAGAAACATCTTGTGATGAAACAGGAATAGCTATTTATGATGATGGAAATGGTGACTTACCTGAAGGTATTGTGGCGCATCGCTTATATAGTCAAATAGCTGTTCATGCTGATTACGGCGGAGTTGTTCCTGAATTAGCTTCGCGAGATCATGTACGTAAAACCATACCTTTAATTAAAGAAGTCTTAAAAGAAGCAAACCTAACGCCAGCAGATTTAGACGGTGTTGCTTATACTGCAGGGCCTGGTTTAGTGGGAGCATTGTTAGTTGGTTGCTCAATCGGACGAAGTCTAGCTTATGGTTGGGATTTACCAGCTGTGCCTGTACATCATATGGAAGGTCATTTATTGGCGCCGATGTTAGAAGAAAACGTACCAGAATTTCCTTTTGTGGCACTGCTCGTTTCAGGTGGGCATACCATGTTAGTACGCGTTGACGGAATAGGCCAGTATGAATTATTGGGTGAGTCAGTTGATGATGCAGCGGGTGAAGCATTTGATAAAACGGCAAAGTTGCTTGGGCTTGATTACCCAGGTGGTCCAGCATTGTCTAAAATGGCAGAGAAAGGCATAAAAGGTCGATTTACTTTACCTCGTCCTATGACCAACAGACCGGGGTTAGATTTTAGCTTTAGTGGCTTAAAAACAGCAGCAGGTACAATCATTCGAAAAGAAATAGCCCTTGAAAAAGCACAAGGTAATGAAGGTATGAATGAACAAACTCATGCTGATGTTGCCTATGCATTTCAAGAAGCAGTCGTTGATACTTTAGCGATAAAATGTCGTCGTGCTTTACAACAATGTGAATTGAAACGGTTAGTGATTGCCGGTGGTGTTAGCGCAAATACTTCGCTACGAGAAAAGTTAGCGCAGATCACTAATAAACTTGGCGGTGAGGTTTTCTATCCACGTCCTGAGTTTTGTACTGATAACGGTGCGATGATAGCTTACGCGGGGTTACAGCGTTTAAAAGCAGGAACTGACGCAGATTTAACCTTTAAAGCTACACCTCGTTGGCCGTTAGATACTTTGCCAGCGGTTTAGTTTGTTGCTAATTCAGCGTGAAAAATTACTTGGATGTGCTTTTAAAAGAAATTTTACTTTCATGTCCTTTAATTAATCGCCATATATTATCTTTATGACGAAATATAATTAATACCGAAAGCATCATCACAGGGTACATGTATAAAGGTTTTAACAGCCAAATATAAAAAGGGGCAAGAGATACGGTAATAATGGCAGCTAAACTTGAATACCGGGTGAAATATATCACACTTATCCATGTTAAAATTAACAACCCCGCCAAGTCTAAACCTATGGGCAGTAATACACCAAGCGCTGTCGCAACAGCTTTCCCTCCTTGAAAATCAAAAAATATCGGGAACATATGCCCTAAACAAGCAGCAAGTGCTATTAGCCCTAAATTGATTGGTTCTAAACCAAAGAAATAAGCGCCCCACACAGGAATAGTGCCTTTAAGAATATCGAATACTAATACCAATGACGCGATAAATTTGTTACTTATACGCAAGACGTTTGTTGCGCCGGGGTTGTTTGAACCCACAGTACGGGGATCGGGCAGTTTTAATAATTTACACAATAAAATAGCACTAGAAATCGAACCGACCAAATAGGCAGCAACGATCATTATCAATGTTATTAATAAAGTGCTAATACAAAATCTCCAGAACTCTTGTTAAATTAATGTGGTTTACCACTTAATATTAACAACTTTTCGACATTCTAGCGCGTAGTATTTACAATGCAAATAACTTTATTTTTACATTTATAGCCATTCTATTAATAAAAAAAATGAATTGATCATTGAACCACTAGTTTTTATACCTTTGCACAGGTAAAATCGCCGTCTATTTTTAGTTGTTTTCAGCTAATTGGTATTACTAATTAAAGATGAGTATACGTTAATGGATAAAGTTTATATTGAAGGCTTAAGCATTCAAACTACGATTGGTTTTTTCGAATGGGAAAAAGAGATCAAGCAAACTTTAGTGATTGATTTAGCTATGGGGTGGGATACAGCCCAAGCGGCAGAAAATGATGAACTTGCCAAAACACTCGATTATGCAGATATATCGATAAAAATTGCAGAATTTGCTAATAATAATCCCGTCGATTTAATTGAAACATTAGCCGAACGTTTAGCTAAGTTTTTAATGACGACGTATCATATTCCTTGGCTTAAGCTGAAAGTAGCAAAGCCTAATGCCGTGCATAATGCCATTACTGTCGGCGTTGAAATTGAACGTGGTAGCCAAGTAAATAACGGTAAACATGTGTAATGGCGCGTTTATACATCTCTCTTGGTAGTAATGTTGATCGTCAGCATTATGTGAATGCAGGCTTAACGGCACTTGAAACACTTTTGGGCGAATTGACGTTATCGTCTTTATTCGCCAGTAAAGCGGTTGGTTTCGATGGTGCAGAATTTTATAATATGGTTATTGGTGCAACCACCGAACTTACCATTGAACAAGTTGCCAAAGCACTACGTGATATCGAGTTTACTAACGGCAGGCAGTTGAATGCTAAAAAGTATAGCCCGCGAACCTTAGATTTAGACCTACTGCTTTTTGATGAGTTAGTTCTTGATAGTCCAGCACAAATTCCGCGCGCTGAAATTACAGAAAATGCCTTCGTTTTGTGGCCACTTGCTGAAATAGCACCCGAACTTAAACACCCTCTTTTGAATAAGTCGTATAAGCAACTTTGGCAAACCTACGATAAAAAACAGCAGCAACTTACGATTGTAGATTTTTCTTGGTCAAGCCAATTATAAAAGTCATACACGTCAAAATTGAATTATAAATAAGGAATATAATAAGCAATGACCATCACAGAAATATTTATTTTAGCTATTGTACAAGGTTTAACCGAGTTTTTACCGGTATCAAGTTCGGCGCATTTAATATTACCATCGGCTGTTTTAGGTTGGAAAGACCAAGGGTTAGCGCTTGATGTAGCTTTACATGTTGGTACATTATTCGCTGTTGTTTTATATTTCCGTAAAGAAGTCGCTAATATGACCGTTGCTTGGTTGGGCAGTATTAAAGGTGACAATGACAGCTTTGATGGCAAGCTTGCTTGGTGGATACTATTTGCCACTATTCCATTAGGATTATTTGGTTTACTTGGCAAAGACTTTATAGAAGAACATCTACGTACCGCTGCAGTGATTTCTGCCACTACCTTGATTTTTGGTTTTTTTCTGGGCTTTGCTGATATTAAAGCTGGAAAAAGGAAAGCTTCAGAGCACGCCGATTTTGAAAAATTAGGCTTTAAAGGCGCTATGCTCATTGGTTTAGCACAGGCTGTAGCATTAATACCGGGTACATCACGCTCTGGCATCACCATGACAATCGGTTTAATGTTAGGGTTAAGTCGTGAAAATGCGGCACGATTTTCCTTTTTATTATCTATTCCTGCTATTGCAATGGCTGGAAGTTATTTAACCTTAAAATTAATTACCGAAGCTGGACCTGTTGATTGGAATGCTATTGGACTTGGTAGCGTATTAGCGTTTTTTAGTGCCTATGCCTGTATTCATTACTTTCTAATATTACTCGAAAAAGTGGGGATGATGCCCTTTGTTATTTATCGATTAGTGCTAGGGGTAGCGTTACTTTGGTTTGTGTTCGGTTGATTGAGTTAAATCAGACTTGTTATAATCGCATCAATGTAAATAAAATTATTATAAAAATAAAATATGAACACTCAGAATTAATGTTCAGCCTATACAAATATAAAATACAAAAGTGAGTAAAGAATGAATTTATCATTAACCGAAGAACAGATGATGATTCAAGATATGGCAAAAAAATTCGCAGAAAGTGAATTAGCTCCAGTAGCTGCCGAACTTGATGAAACCCAAAATCAAACCGTTTTCCTTAACAACCTTGCACAATTAACTGAACTTGGTTTTATGGGCTTAAACATTAAAGCTGAATATGGTGGTGTGGAAGCGGGTTCTGTTGCCTTTAGTTTAGCAATAACCGAAATCGCTAGAGCTTGTGCGTCGACTGCCGTAACGACTTCTGTTACCAATATGGTGGCAGAAGTTATTCAGGCTGTAGGTAATGAAGAACAAAAGCAAAATTACTTACCTAAAATTTGCAGTGGTGAATATAAAGCAGGTGCTTTTTGTTTAACTGAAAACACTGCCGGTTCAGATCCTGCAGGCATGAAAACTTCAGCGATACTTGACGGCGATGAATACGTGCTAAATGGCAGTAAATTATTTATTACCAGTGCTAGCTTTGCTGATATCTTTGTTGTTTGGGCAGTAACCGATGCAACAGCGCCAAAGGGAAAAGGTATTTCATGTTTCTTAGTAGAGGCAAATACTCCTGGTATCACAATAAGTAAGCCCGAAGAAAAAATGGGGCAAAAAGCATCACCGACTAATGAAGTGAACTTCAGTAATTGTCGCATTCCAACGAGCGCCATGATGGGGAAAGAAAATAAAGGTTTTGGTGTTGCGGTAGGCGAACTAGCAGGCGGCAGAATCGGTATTGGTTCATTAGCATTGGGGATTGGTTTAGCTGCTATGGATTATGCACGGACCTTTATTACTGAGCGCAAGCAATTTGGCCAAGCTATTTCAAACTTTCAAGGTTTACAATGGAAACTTGCTGAACGATATACTGACTTAGAAGCGGCACGCTTATTACTTATGCAAGCGGCCTATACCAAAGAACAAGGTTTACCGTTTGGCAAAGCTGCTTCTATGGCGAAGTTGTTTGCTGCAGAGAAAGCAAATACGGCTTGTTACGATGCATTACAATTAATGGGGGGCGCTGGTTACATTAAGGAATACCCTTTAGAACGAATGGCCCGTGATGTTCGAGTTACGGCTATTTATGAAGGCACCAGTGAAATTCAAAAAGTTATTATTGCACGTGAGTTATTGCGCGAAGTTTAGTTGAATTTATGACTAAATATATTAAGCTGAACCTCTATATCGATAGGTGTTCAGCTTTTTGCGTTTTCACACTTGAGCTTTTAATTTTTGCCCCAAAATAATGATCTAGATACTTAAAATAAATGGAACTGAATGTGACTACAAATGCCATTGAAATAACATTAGATAATTTTCAACAAATTATTATAGAAGAGTCAAAAACTAAGCTTGTTTTAGTCGATTTTTGGGCAGCACAAGTTCCTGAAAGTTTGCAGCTAAGAGATAAACTTGCTGCTGAATTAAATGGTTTTGAACAGTATATTGTTTTTGCTACCGTTGATTGTCAAACCCAACAGCAAATTGCTCAACAGTTTGGTATTCAAGGGCTACCTACGGCTATTTTAGTGAAAGATGGTCAGCCACTTGACGGCTTAACAGGGCCGCAAAGTGATGACCATATAAATGAGTTTTTAGCGAAACACTTACCCAAACAAGAAGACTTATTGTTAAGTCAGGCTCAACAATTGTTAGCAGAAAATAATGTTAACGATGCTTTTACCGTGATCAACAGTGCCTATCAGCTAGACAGTGAACGTGCCGATATTAAACTTTTATTGGCAGATGTTTATTTGCAAACGGGTAAAATAGCAGAAGTAGAAACATTGCTTGCAACTATTTTAATGGTTGATCAAGACAGCCATTATCAAGCATTAATGGCAAAGTTAGAGCTTGCTACTCAAGCCGCAGATTCACCAGAAATTAAAGCATTGGAAGAACAGTTAGCTAATGACAAAGATAATATTGAGCTACAGCATCAGCTAGTTGCGCAATATAGCCAAGTGAATCGTCATGAAGAAGCGTTGATATTACTGTTTCGTTTAATGCAAAAAGACAGTAGTGACGCGTTAAGTAAAAGTCTCTATATTGATGTGCTAAAGGCATTACCAGATGGTGATTCATTAGCTAATAAGTATCGCAGAAAACTATATACTTTAATGTACTAGTTAAATAGCAAGTCTCACTTATCACTGATAGAAAGTGAGACTTAACATTGGACGTTTCATCGCTATAAAATATTTAACTTAAGTTCTTTATTAATAAAGATAGAAAGTGACGTTTTCTTCCTCGTCACTCTGAAAACATACTAAAAGTCGTTTTGCGAATTGCCTGTTAAATTTACGTTTCGATAGGTTTTAACTTACTGACAAATGTTTTTCTAAACTTCGCTAGTTTTGGAGAAACAACTGCTTGGCAATAAGGTGTTTCAGCGTTGTTGTTAAAATAATTTTGATGAAAATCTTCGCCAGTAAAGAACTCCGATTCTTCTGTAACTTCAGTTACAACAACAGAGTTATACATGTCACTTGCATTGATTTCAGTGATAATTCTTAAAGCAATTTCTTGTTGTTCTCCACTGTGATAAAAAATTCCTGAGCGGTATTGAGTACCGGTATCATTGCCTTGGCGATTTAATTGGCTTGGATCATGTAAGGTGAAAAAAACTTCTAATATCTCACGAATGGTAATTTCGCTTGAATCGAAGGTTAGTTGCACTACTTCGGCATGACCTGTTTTACCAGAACAAACGTCTTCGTACGTTGCTAGTGCTGGATTGCCACCCATATATCCTGAAATTGCAGATTTAATTCCTACTAATTGATTGTAAGCACCTTCAATACACCAAAAGCAGCCGCCAGCGAGTGTGATTTTTTCTACATGTGATGACATTAAAATAACCTTAATAATTGAGATTAAAGTAACTCTACATTAATAGCCGTTTAGAAGTCTATACGTTTTTATTGGAAATTATAAAAAAACTGTTTTTGATCAGTGAAAAATATCAAAATTAGCGTAATATTAACAAATTGTAATAATAGAAATAAAATCCTATGTCGTTATTTTTTCGAAAATTTAATCAAGTTCGTACGGTGCTTTTACTGCGTAGTGTTGCAATTATTATTCAGCTTATATTGATATTTTTCGTAAATGAAATTTTGGAATATCAACTCCCTTGGTTACCTTTAATCGTCATTATTATAATTGAGGCTTTGTTTACTCTTGCAAGTTATTTTTATTATCGTTCGGGTAAAGAAGCTGACCAGCTCGCACTACTAGGGCAAATTTGCGCAGATATCCTTTTCCTATCGTTTATTCTTTATTACAGTGGTGGAGCAACCAATGCTTTTGTTTCCCTTTTACTGATCCCCATTGCGATTGCTGCCGTAACCTTAACGCCTTTATTATTAGGGACTGTGGCGTTTCTAGCTGTGGTCTCATACAGTGTTTTGCTTTGGTTATTACCAATGTCAGTAATGCATGGCAATATGGAAGGTCATTTTATTGGTATGTGGATTAACTTTTTATTTTCAAGCATTGTTGTTGCTACTGTTGTTGGACAAATGGCGCGGAGAATTTCGCAAAAAGAACTTGCTATAGCGGCCTTTCGTGAAGAGCAGTTAAAGCAAGAAAAGGTAATGTCTTTAGGGGTCGCTTCAGCGCAAATAACCCATCAATTAGCCACTCCTATTGCAACCGTTCAGTTACTTGTCGATGAGCTAAGTGATGAGTTACCCAAGCACCCCGTGATTGTTGACTTACAGGCACAATTATTACGTTGCAGCAGAAGTTTAGATGAATTTCGAAAAATGGTTTTTGAGATAAAAGAGCAAACATCAAAGCAAGTTCTTTGTCGTAAAATTATCAAACAGATGGTCGAACATATTGGTCTTAATTACCCTGATATTTTCGCTGAGTTTTTATCTCCGCATAATAAATCTGCACAGGATGAAAATGCTACGGTACTCGCTGATGCTTCTTTATTGCCAGCAATTTTGAATTTAGTTAATAATGCAATCCGAGCAACTAAAACCAATGACAGTAATAAAATTGAATTAACCAGTTTGTGTGAGAAAGATAAGTGGCAGTTAAGTATTCGTGACTTTGGTCGTGGCTTTACTCAATCAACGTTAAGTGAATTAGGTATTAAACCAGTAAACAGCGAACAAGGTTTAGGGATGGCTGTATTTTTGAGTCATGCGAGTTTAGAACGGTTGGGGGGCACTCTCACTTTAACGAATCACCTTGATGGTGGCGCATTAGTGACGCTGAAATTACCATTAATGAATCGCGATAAGTAAGGAATTAAATTAATGAAATTACTCATTGTTGAAGACGACAGTGCATTTGCAAATACATTGAAGCGACGTATGGAAAAGCACGGGTATAGCTGTTGGCTAGCAGATAATATTAATGATGCTTTATTAGCATGTCATCGCCATATGCCTGAATTTATATTACTGGATATGAAACTACATGATGAAAGTGGTTTGAATTTGATTATCCCTTTAAGAAAGCTACTTCCGCATAGTCGTATTATTCTCTTAACCGGCTTTGCTAGTATTGCTACCGCAGTCGATGCGATAAAGTTAGGAGCTGATGATTACTTAACTAAACCTGTAGATACGCAAACTTTGTTATCTGCTTTAGCTAAAATTGATAGCAACTCACCACTCAAGATATCTACATCCTCTTCTAATGTAAGACAAGATATTCAAAGTGAGCCAACACTTTCAACTGAGCAGGTTGAATGGGAGCATATTCAACAGGTTTTAAAGTTTAACAGCGGCAATGTTTCAGCAACAGCTCGTCAGCTTTCTATGCATCGAAGAACTTTGCAAAGAAAGCTACAAAAAAAGCCTACAACCAATACTTAGCAATTAAGTTGACCGTTATAGGGATTTCAAGTTTTGTTACTGATAAATGTATCGCTTGCTCTATTTTATTTACAAACTGTCAATATCGATTCTCAGTGATAACTTAATCAATAATACTAGGGCTGATTATTAATATGGCATGTGACAATTTTATGATGTTAAAGGCTTTTGGGTTATCATCTTCATAGGATAAATTTTTAATTCGCAGAGAAAATATGTTTTCAGACCAACAAGCCTTACTCGACGCCGTTAATCAATTAATGCCTTTCGGAAAATATTCCGGGCGACCTCTGCTAAATTTGCCTGAGCCTTATTTAGTTTGGTTTAAATCAAAGGGCTTTCCTGAGGGGAAATTAGGACAACAACTTGAATTAATTTATGAAGTAAAGCTCAATGGTCTTGAAGGAATGCTCGAGCCATTGCTTAACTCAAGCCGTTTAGGTATACCTGAACATTAAAATAAATTTTTATAAATGGGCATGTTTTAATACCGTTAGGTAATAAAGCTTAGAAGTAACAAATTGTTTTGTTTATTTAATTTTAAAATTGAGTTTTATGTATTCAACCATTATTTATCTTCGGACATTTTTTTAGTATTAACTCACTTGATTTAGTCTTGCTATTAATCTTAACTTAATTGTCGACTGCTGTTTTATTCGACAGTAATAAAAGTATAACAAGACATTTACGGAGAGTAATCAATGAGAACAAAGAAAAGAGATCGTCTAGGCAGAGCACATTCTAATGGTTATCAAGCAGGTCTTACCGGAAAAACTAAAGAAAACTGCCCATATCAAAATACTGATGCTAAATCAGAATGGCTTGGGGGTTGGCGTGACGCGGTCACAGATCGTAACACGGGATTAATTAAAAATTAAATAGAAAGTTAGCGTTAACAAAACAAAAAAACAGCCCTTTCTAATGTTATGGGAAAGGGCTTTTGTGTGCTGTTTAGTTACACTAATTTATAGTGAATTAATCATCGGTTCATTTTAATTGGCTGAAATGAAACATGATTGGCTTAGAAAGCTTATACGTAAAATCCCCCCACAAATATTATTTCTTATATGCACACTTTTTTATGAAACAAACCTTTCCTGTAAATAATTCAATTGGAATTACTCAGGTAAATGCCAGTTTATTTGCGGAATGTTTTTAGAGCGTAACCATTCGTTCGTTTTTGAAAAATGCTGGCAACCAAAAAAACCTCGATATGCAGATAATGGTGAAGGATGTGGACCATTTAAAACTAAGTGTTTTTCAGTATTAACGTTTTTACCTTTCTTTTGCGCATGAGCTCCCCAAAGTAAGAAAACACAACCAGGACTTTGTTGGTTAATTTTATTTATAACGGCATCAGTAAATATTTCCCAGCCTAGCTTTGCATGGGAGTGTGCTTGTGCTTGTTTTACCGTTAATACCGTATTAAGTAACAATACGCCTTGCTCTGCCCAGGTTGTTAAACAGCCATGAGCAGGCTTGTTATAATTATCAAACTCGTTAATAAGTTCTTTATAAATATTAACTAAAGAAGGCGGGACTTTTATGCCGGGTTGCACAGAAAAAGCTAAGCCATGAGCTTGGTTTTCACCGTGATAGGGATCTTGTCCTAAAATAACGACTTTAATATCTTTAAGATCTTGATAACAAAAAGCATTGAATTGATCTATTTGAGCAGGAAATATAACTTCACCTTCAGCTCGTTGCTGAGAAATCTCTCGGTTTAGCTGGATAAAATAAGGCTTGGTTTGTTCTTCATTGATAAGTTGTTGCCATTGCGGCTTGATTTTCTTGCTCATGATTTGCTCATTATTTAGTAATAAAAAGGCCGTTAATATAAATCAACGGCCATTTTAAACACTTCTTTTGTCATTGCCAATCAAGATACATATTTCATGCACTTTGAAAGCTAAAGGAGGTTATTGATTGTTTGACAATAAATAATCACGTAAATCATTAAAGTTAGCAGCCATGTCTTTTGATAAAATAGTTTCACTGGCGCAATCGGCTAACTCTTTAGGTAGACCAATCGGTTGTCCTAAAATACTTTCGACAACCTCTTTGAATTTAGCTGGATGTGCAGTTCCTAAAAAGACACCGAACTCGCTCTCACTCGCATTGTACTGTAATGCTTTGTAGGCTACTGCCGCATGCGGTTCGCTGATGTACCCTAGTTTAGCAAGTTGTAAAACAGTTGATTGTGTTTGTTCTTCGTCAATTGACACTGAACTAATACAATCGCTTGGAACAATACCCGACTTTAACATGTGCTCTACCCGAGGCCAGTTGTTTGGATCGCTTACGTCCATCGCATTCGAAATAGTGGCAACTGTTTCGTGCGGAGTCCATTCGCCTGTCTCTAAATAACGAGGTACGGTGTCGTTAGTATTCGTTGCAGCAATAAACCGTTTTATCGGTAAGCCTAGTGCTTTAGCAAATAAGCCTGCCGTTAAATTACCAAAATTTCCGCTTGGAATAGACACAACGATATCATTCATTTCTGTTTTACATTTTTGACGAGATAACTGTGCAATTGCCTCAAAGTAATAACAAATTTGTGCTAATAGGCGACTAATATTAATTGAATTAGCTGAGTTTAAACCAATGGTAGAGGCGAGCTCTTTATCGTCAAAAGACTTTTTAACTAATGCCTGGCAATCATCAAAACTACCGTCAATAGCCAGTGTTTCAATATTATCACCTAAAGTGGTGAACATTTTTTCTTGCAGCAGGCTGATTTTTCCTTTCGGGTATAAAATGACAACACGGATATTTTCAATAGCATGAAATGCGTGAGCAACCGCAGCACCTGTATCACCAGACGTTGCTGTTAATATCGTGATCTTTTTATCCTTGCTAAATGCTTGTAAGCATTTAGCCATAAAGCGAGCACCAAAATCTTTAAAGGCTAATGTAGGCCCATGAAACAATTCTAATATTGCTCTGTTTTTATTTATTGGTTGGATTTGGGCTGGGAAATTAAAAGCACTGGTTACAATATCGGTTAATTGATCTTTCGATAAATCATCTTTAACAAAAGGGTAAAGTACTTGTACACTTCTCTCAACCAGAGGCATAGTAAGCAATTCATCGATATTTTCTAAAGCAGGGATCGTTTCAGGAAAAAATAACCCTTGGTTTCTACCTAAGCCTTGTTTTACTGCTCCAGCGAAGCTGACTTGTTCATCGTTTTCTTTTAAATTATAAAATTTCACAACATATTCCTAATAAATTCTGTATTTTGACTTTTTAATAAAGTGACTAATCGGACAGTTTACCTGCACCAGCTACGTCAACCTGACAGACATGGACAAAACCGGTGTCTGTTTGTAAATAATTTGTCTTTAACCAGTTAGCGGCATCTTGTGCTTTTTCAAGTGATTCAGATACACAAAATAAAGTAGGTCCTGAACCTGAAATCCCTATCGCTAAATGACCTTGTTCTGTTAAATGAGCTTTGGCCTGCTCAAATTTAGGTAACAAGTGCTGACGATAAGGTTCTGCAAGTACGTCTTTGACTACTGAAAAAGCTTGTTGTTTATCATTACGATGACAAGCATCGACAAAGGTTGCTAAGTTTTGCCCAAAAGTTATGGCATCGGCGCTACTGTATTGGCTCGGTAATACATCACGGGCTGCTTTTGTTGAAACATTAATCCCAGGATAGGCCATCACGTAATAGCAATCATCAAATTGTGGTAAGTTTCTGCTAATAACTTGGCTGTCTGGCACCATTAATTGTAGTCCGCCTAAATAACAAGGGGCAACATTGTCGTAATGTAAACTGCCACTTATTTTTGCTTCCATTTCACCCATCATAAATAAGAGGGCTTTTTCATCAAAATACTGCTGATAAAATTCATTTAACGCAACTAATGCGGCAACTACAGAGCAAGCACTTGAGCCTAATCCACTGCCAACTGGCATCTTCTTATCTAAAGTCAGTTGTACTTTTTGTATGGGGTGTTGAGCTTTATAAAGGGCTTGGTTGTATAAAGTTAAACAATGCCAAACAATATTATTCGTTGGCTTGCCGGGGAGTTTATTAGCAAATTCGCCAATAACGATCAGCTTATTTTCTTGGGCAGACTCTATAGAGACGACATCACCTAACAATGTGCCATCTATAGGCTTTACAGCCATACCTAAGACATCAAAACCTACACTGAAATTACCAATAGATGCTGGCGCAAAAACTGAAATTGTCATTAGTGTTGTTGCTCCCATGCTAATGTTCTTAAAATATCACCAAATACTCCGGCAGCTGTTACTGCAGCCCCTGCACCATAGCCACGTAATACGAAAGGCAATGGTTGGTAATAACGACTATGAATAGCTAAAGCATTTTCACCATCTTTAACACTATAAAGCGGGTGGTCACTTGCTACGGCTTCAATTGCAACTTTACATTGTCCATTAACAATATTGCCAATGTATCGTAGGACTTTACCTTCATTTTTGGCAACAGCGATACGCTCTGAAAACTCTTCGTCAATATTCACTAAGTTGTTCATAAACTCGCTGACTTCACCACTTGCATCGAAGCTTGTGGGTAATACTGACTCGATCACTATGTCAGATAATTCTAGCTGCATTCCAGCCTCACGTGCCATTATCAACAATTTACGGGCTACGTCCATACCACTTAAGTCGTCACGAGGGTCTGGCTCCGTAAAGCCATTCTCTTTAGCGATAGCTGTGGCTTGAGAAACTGTCATCCCTTCTTCTAGTTTTCCAAACATATAAGAAAGTGAACCAGATAAAATACCTTCAAATCGAACTAATTCATCACCGGCTTTAATTAAATTCTGCAATGTGTCAATTACCGGTAAACCAGCACCAACTGTTGTTTCATATAAGAAACGACGATTCGTTTTTTGCGCGGCGCTACGTAGCGCTTGATAATATACCCAAGAATCAGTGTTTGCCTTTTTGTTGGGAGTAACTATGTTAAATCCTTCTTCGAGGTAGCTAACATAACTCATGGCTAAAGCTTCATTCGATGTTGAATCAACTAGCACAGGGTTAATTAAATGATTATCTCGAACGAATGCCTTTATGTTTTCAACATTGACCGGCATTGAGTTGTTGTTCATCTCGGCTTGCCAGTTTTCTAAATTGATACCTTCTTTATTGAATACCATGCCTTTACTATTCGCAATGCCATACACTTTTAAGGAAATATTTTGCTCTTTAAGTTTAGGTTGCTGGCGAGCTATTTGTGCAATTAATTCACTACCTATTACACCGCACCCGACAAGAAATACGTCTATGGTTGGTTTATGGGTAAAGAAATTTTGATGACTTACCTTCATCGCGTCTGTACATTTACGTTTTTCTACCACAACAGATATGCTGCGCTCTGATGAGTCTTGAGCGATAGCAATAACATTAACGCGAGCTTGAGCCAATGAACTAAAAAATTTAGCTGCAACGCCTTGTTGATGATGCATGCCATCGCCAACTAATGAGACAATTGATAGCTCATGCTGTAATTTAAGTGGCTCTAATAAACCGTTCAGTAACTCTAGTTCAAACTCTTGTTGAAGGCTTTCTTTTGCTAATGCAGCATCACAAGTATGAATACAAAAACTGATGCAATATTCGCTCGAAGATTGGCTAATTAAGACTAAAGAAATTTTTTCTTGACTCATGGTTGCAAAAACACGACTGGCCATGCCAACCATACCTTTCATGCCGGGACCTGAAACGTTTATCATGGTTAAATCATCAAGGTTAGATATCGCTTTAACTTTTTTAGTTTGGTCATCTTCATTAGAGATTAAAGTACCTGGCGCCGCTGGGTTACCCGTGTTCTTAATTAAACAAGGGATATGAAATTGAGCGATAGGACCAATTGTTTTTGGATGCAAGACACTAGCACCGAAGTATGAAAGCTCCATTGCTTCTTGATACGATAAATAATCGAGTAATTTGGCTTCTTTTATCAGGCGAGGATCGGCATTAAAAACACCGTCTACGTCTGTCCATATTTCACAACATTCTGCTTGCGCACAAACAGCTAAGACAGCTGCAGAATAATCTGAGCCATTTCTGCCCAGTGTTGTTACTTGATTTTGGCTGTTAACACCAATAAAACCTGGCATCAGGGCAACTTTATTTAATTTGTTATATTGTCTTTCAAAATTCTCTTTTGATAAAACCAAATCTGCCACCGCATTGAGTGACGCATCATTGGTGATTAAAAACTTTTCAGGTTCAAGAACAGACGTATCAATATTTTGTGTGCTTAATACAGATTCTAGCAACGCGACACTCAAACGTTCACCTATGCTAATAATAATGGCTCGGATATGATCTGGACAATATGAGAGCATTGCCGCACCTTGTAAAAAACGAGCAAGCTTGTGCTCCCAATTTATCAGGGTTTGTTCTGCATGTAATGGACTGAAGTTTGGCAAGCTGGCGCCAAGATCGGCAATAATTGTCTCAATGGCCTTTTTGAAATGTTCTAAGTCATTTTGTAATTTTATTTCATCGCTAATATTTTCTGCCATAGCAACCAAATGATTTGTTACGCCTTGTGGCGCTGAAACAACCACTGCAACAGCAGAATCGTTACTTTTATTAGATATGATTTTGGCAACTTGAACAAAACGTTCTGCTGACGCTAGAGACGAACCACCAAATTTTAATACACGCATTTTACTTCCTCTTTATTGCCAATGCTTTGCGAGCCAAAGAATTGAACAACGATTAAAAACCCTAAAACAAAAAAAGCCCGGAACCTAAGGGGTCACGGGCTTTTATTTAATGTGTTTTTTACACGTCAGCCGATGACCACCATCCCATTGAGGGTGGTAGTGGTAATAATAATGGTAATACGGCGGATAAATGTTTTCATGGGTATAAAATGCCTGAGCAGTGATTTACTGTCAATAGGTTTTTATGAATAAAAAGTTATAGTTTATGAATAAAAGGGATAATAGTTATTTTTTTTTGTATAAAAGCTATGTTTATGCAACTTTTATACTTCAACCAATTCTTTTGCTACGCAAACAATATTTCTACCAGAGTCTTTTGCATCATATAAAGCAAGATCAGCATTTGATATTAAGTCTTCGTAGCGGTTATCGTTCTCGTTAATTACTGCGACACCCACGCTAGCAGTAACTTTTACATCGCTGTTCTGAAATTCTATGACATTTTGACTAATAGCAATTCGAATACGTTCAGCAACATCTAAAGCGCCTATTTTGTCGGTATTAGGTAATATAATGGCAAACTCTTCACCACCATAACGACCAAATAGATCGCCTAAACGTAAAAGTGAGCTGATCACTTTTGCTGTTTCGATTAAGACTAAGTCGCCACCTAAATGACCATAGGTATCATTAAGTAATTTAAAATGATCTAAATCGAACATGATTAATGCTAAACCATGTTGATAACGACGAGCTCGAGAGAATTCTTTTTCTAGACATTCTTCCCAATGTTTGCGATTGAATATTTGTGTTAAACCATCAATGCGATTGGCTTGTGCAAGATCTTCTAACGTTTTGTTTAGCATGCTTTGGTAATGGCAAACGTCAGTAACATCCTCAATAAGAATGCAAGCATACTCATTACCATCTTTAGGGAGCGGCAAGAACGTACAGTTTTGTGCCATAAAATGGCTGTTTGTCGTTATGGGGCGAGTATGCTGTAACTCAAAAAGATGATGCCTTTGTTCCCAAGAACAAAAAGACTGGGTATTCAGCTGAAAAACACTTTCAACTTTTCTTTTGAACCATTTCTCTGGTAACTCAGGGAATATTTGAAAAACACTTTGGCCAACAATATTCCCATTTTTTTTATTTGCATGAATTTCTAAATACCGATTCCAAAATACGATGTTGTATTGGTTATCAATAATGAGAATGCCAGTGTTTAGTTTGTTGGTAATATCGGTGCAAATAGAATCAGGAGACATTAGAACTCCTCCAAAATTCTGTCAATAACCATTTTTATGTTGTTTATTGCAGACTCAGGTATAAATAAAATCATGTCACAATTAAAAGAATAATCAGTAACTTGGTAAGTTATTTTAACTTTTAATGCTAAGTCCCAATTAAAAGATTGTTGAGCGAGATGATCTGAAACCGAACTTTGCGAACCCGCTAATAGACGGGGGGCGCTATAAGACATCTGGTTGTCAATTTGTTTGGCAAAAACATTGAGAAAAGTTGTCGTTAAAATAGAACTCAAATCGATAATTTGCTCTTCAACGGATAACTCATCTGGCTCATAACCAAGTAAATCGGCAATGCGATGAGAGTCTTTCGGTTTATAAACGAGTAGTGCTTCACCGCGAATGCCTTCATAACCAAAAAAACCTTGGCTCACAACCGCGGCAGAATTCTCATTGCTGCCTAACGTTTCAATAAGGCTCAGTGTGCTGACTTGTTCGATGCTAGGTACTTTCAAATAAACGAAGGTGTCTAGGTAGCGTGCGAGTTGATCGCTGGCTTGTCCCATAGCAACATTGATTATTTCTTGTAAACAATCTTGTTGGTCTTCATTTAAATTGAGATTGCTCATATAAAACCGTGATTTTGTAAATTATTATTAAGTACGTCTAATTGAACAGGTTTACGCAAGAAAGCTGTTGCGCCCAATTCAAGTACCTTGTTTTGCATTTCTGGTTGAACATCTGCAGAGATGACAAAAATTGTTGGTGTAATGTTTTCGTCTTTTAGTGTTTGAAGAACACCTAAACCATCAAGGACAGGCATAGTAAGATCAAGAAATAGAATGTCAAATTGTTGACTACGTAACAAGTCAACGGCTTCTTGGCCATTTGTTGCTAACTGCGCATTGGCTGTTAGTTGCTCTGGTAAGCTACGTAAAACTTGCTTACGTGCCATATTAGAGTCATCACAAACAAGAACTGAAAAGCTCATGTGGTTGGTAATCCTTTATTATTTTTATTTTATAACGCTAATCTACCTTAAATTGCGGGCACTGTTAAATAATAAAGCATAAAAAGTCGTTTTTTTATGCTTTTCGTTACAAAGTTCATTAAAAATGGCTTAATTTCATGCAAAAAGGGGATTCACCCGGCAATTAATTTCCGCCAAGCGTTAATTAAAGGCCAAGTATTGCTTTGATTAACAAAATAGACAATATCGCTGAAATTGTGTAAATCGCTGTGGCCTTCCAGTTGTAGGTTTTTAGTTTCATTGTTTGCTCCTCATCTATTTGTAGTAGTAACAAATTATTAAATCGTCATTAACAAGTCGATTTTTATCAATGTTTGTAATACAAGCGATAATCATGCCAATGATTTTTTGTAAATTGAGGATTTACTTAGATTTTATTTTTGATTCAGTTTTACATATTTCTATGGGGCCCTGGAAATACAACATAATAAGAACTATAGAAGTGGTTACTTTACTTAAAAATTACTTTGTTGAAGTGAATGTAAATACGGAATTTATCTATGGTGAATTTTTCGAGGGCCTCTAAATTGTGCATTATGCTAAATGCTAGGCCATTGTAACTGGCTTTGATGAGATTTCAGCCAAGCTTTTGCTGATAAATAATTAGGGAAGTTTTGCTTAACCAATAGCCAAAATTCAGTTGAATGATTCATGTGTTGAAGATGGCAAAGTTCATGAACGATTACGTAATCTATTACCCAATTAGGAGTCATTGCAAGTAAAGAACTAAAGCTCAGTTCATCTTTACTATTACAGCTACCCCAGCGAGATTTATAAAGTCTGACTTTAAATGATTTAGGTTGTACACCAATTTTCTCTGCGTAATAACTTAACGTGTTATCAATGTAGCAAGTAATTTGTTGTTTCAACCAAGTCTCAAGGTATTGTTTTACAAAGTTGTCTTGTAACTCTTGCTTGCCAGCAATTTTTGTTTTAACGCTGTTAGTAAGCGTAATCGTAATATTATTACCTTCAATAATAACGTCTTTAAACAAAGCATAATTAATATGAAGTGTTTTAAGCTCACCATTTATAAGTAATTGGCTATTTTCTCGATAAAGGTCATTCTTGATGGGAGGATTATAATTTTGCTCTGCAACTTTTTTTTGTAGCCAAATGCTTTTTGCCGCTACAATTTTAGCAATATCTTGTTCGCAAACATATTTGGGCGCACGGATGATTATTTTTCCGTGCTTAACTTGTAAGCCAACGGTCTTTCTTTTGTCACTGCGGATAAGCTGATACGGCAACATAACTACGTAATATTTCTAGTACATGTAAATTTAAGCAATTAAGCGGCACTTTGTTTGCTTGTGGCTGCCTTAGTTTTTCTTGGCGCTTTTGCTTTGGTTACTGGTTTTTCAACAGTATCAATATCAACTTTAGGCGAAGGCTCAGCTGCCTTTACTTCATCAACCGCTACTTTGACCTTCTTTTTAACAACAGGGGCTTTTTTAGCTTGAAGCGCTATAAGCACCTCTTCACGATTTTTGGCTAAGTAAATACTAAGTTCTTCACGCATTTTTTCATCTAATTTTAATGCGGCGGTTTCGAACATTTCGGCTAAGTTATCAGCCATATCAAGCATTTTGTCATACTCGTCTGCTGCTTTTTTGTCCATGAATGTTTCAACCTCCACACCTTGTCTGATGACGACAAATCGACTTTCAACTGCCATTACTCTTCCTTACCTGATCAATATTACGCTTGATAGTTTTATCATATACGATGTAAAACGGCTTATACAATTTAATTTTTAGCTGTATATGGGTACAGTACTATACGAGGTTTTTAGTAAAATACAATATTTTTCTAAACCCTCGTCGTTCTAGAACAATTTTGTTCCGTTTTTATTTAAGTAATCTAACTCTAAATTTACGGCCTTTTAATTTTCCGTCACTTAATTTTTTAAAGGCTTGTTTAGCAAATTTCCGGCTAATAGCAACATAAGCCCAATTGTCAGACAGCTGTATTTTACCTACTTCTTTACCTGAAATAGTTTTATCACCGGTTAGAGCACCAAGAATATCGCCAGCTCGTACTTTTTGCTTTTTACCGCCGTCTATTTGTATCGTCGCCATCTTGGGAGAATACACTGAAGCGTTCAACACACTTGCGTCAGGTAATAGTTCACCTTCAATGGTACGGTCAAGGTAGTCTTCTAATAAACCAATTTTGTAACTTTCTTTTTCACTGAAAAATGAACATGCAATACCACTGCTACCAGCACGTCCTGTTCGGCCTATACGATGAACATGAATTTCGCTGTCGCGAGCAATATGGTAATTAAATACTGCGTCTAATGCATCAATATCTAAACCACGAGCGGCAACATCGGTAGCAACTAAAATTGAAATACTCTTATTAGAAAAGCGCACTAATACTTCGGTACGATCTCTTTGCTCTAAATCACCATGTAGGTCTTGAACATTAAAACCATAATTGCGAAGTTCATCTACGACAATCTGAACGTCTTTTTTGGTATTACAAAATACGATACTCGATTCTGGCTGATGCTTTAATAATAATAAACGTATGCCATCGATACGCTCGCTATCATTCTCAACTTTATAAAAGTGCTGCGAAATCGTGCTTTCTTCATGTTTGCCTTCAACAGTCACTTTTTTTGGAGATTGCATTATTTTTTTAGCAATGCTGGCAATTTCTGGTGGGTAAGTCGCACTGAACAATAACGTTTGTCGTTGTGCTGGAATTTGTCCAATAATGTAGTCAACGGAGGCTTGAAAACCCATTTCTAACATACGATCGGCTTCATCAAGCACTAGCATATTTACATCGTCTAACTTTAATGTTCCTCTGCCGAGATGATCTTCAATTCTGCCAGGTGTGCCTACAATAATGTGTGCACCATGCTCGAGTGAACCCACTTGAGGGCCAAATGGCATACCGCCACATAGGGTTAATATCTTGATGTTATGAATAGCGCGTGCCAGTTTTCGAAGTTCTTTTGCTACTTGATCTGCTAACTCACGTGTAGGGCAAAGGATCAACGACTGAATGCGGAATCGTTTTACGTTTAGTTTTTCTAACACACCTAAGCCAAATGCGGCTGTTTTTCCCGAGCCGGTTTTACCTTGGGCGATCACGTCACCACCCGCAATTATGGTTGGTAAGCTTTGTGCTTGAATATCGGTCATCTGTTGATAACCCATAGAGTCTAAATTTTGAATTAACTCAGATTTGAGTTTTAAGGTGGAGAAACTAAGTTCGCTCAACGGAAATTCCTTGGCATAAAAATAATGCGCTATTTTACCTTGTTTCTTCTTCTATTACCCTATAAAAAAACGCATCATATTTATTGCACATTTTTGTGGTTGTTCAAGAGGTAACATATGCCCCGTATCAGACAATACCGATAAAGAAATTCGATTGGATTGCTCAATAATAGTTTCAATTTTACCAAGTTTTACTAGTGAGTCAGTATCACCGATTAAAAACATCACAGGCATGGGCAAAGTAGGTAATTTATTTAATATATTCTGGCGTTGTGTGGTAACAGTCAACTGATGAACAAGCACTTCTTTGCCGAGGGTTTTATCCATTGAGCGGATACATGCAATAACGTCATGATTTTCATGCGCGTTAACATGGAGTAGCGCAGTAATACGCTTTGTGGGAACGCCTGAATAACCATGGGTTTTTAAATAAGCGATAGTACGACTACGTTCTTTCAATTCCTTGTCAGGTAATGAATAAGACATATTCGAGATGAGAAGTAACTTGCTTATTTTTTCAGGATATTTGAGCGCATAAGCGCTCGCGATATAACCACCTAAAGAAAACCCTGCCAAATAGATGTTTTCTTGAGGAAGTTGTTTATCAAGTGCTGTTATAATCTCATCAATACTGTTTTCCATTGGAATGGCAATGTGGACTAGTTTGACATTTATCGGCAAGTGTCTAATACAAACTTGCCATAAGCGTTGGTCGCACATAGTACCGGGTAGACAATATATTTTAGTGTTCATCATAAGATTCAGTACTTACTACTGAATTACCTCGTCAAATAATTGCACATCGACAATTTCATCCGCGGCAACTTTGCCTTGGCAAGAAGGTAATACAATATAGCAGTTAGCTGTAGACATACTGGTCAAAATTCCTGAGCCTTGGCTACCTGTGCTAGTAACCGTCATCTCGCCTTGTTCATTACTTGATAATAATGCTCGTTGAAAATCCATGCGTCCAGCTCGTTTATTCAACGTTGTTGTCGTCTTAACTTTCAATAAAGGCAACTTGTTTACATTAGCATTTTGTAATTTCAACAACGCTGGAATGGCTAATTGATGCGCAGTAACAAGTGCTGAAACAGGGTTGCCTGGTAAACCAAAAAAGTAACTGTTCGGTAACTTCCCAAAAGCAAAAGGCTTGCCTGGCTTCATGGCTATTTTCCAAAAACCAATATCACCTAATTGTTCCAATACTCGTTTAGTGTAATCGGCATCACCCACGGAAACACCACCTGAAGAAATAACCACGTCTGCTTGTTGATCAGCTTGCTCGAAGGCATTTCGTATTGCTTGTTCATCATCAGTGATAATGCCGAAATTAATGATGTGCACATTGAGCTTTTCTAGCATGGCGACTAATGCATGGCTGTTACTCTCAAAAATATCACCTTCACGGAGTGTTTCGCCTGGAGACTTTAATTCATCACCCGTTGCTAAAACCGCAACCGTAATTTTACGAAAAACTTCCACTTGGGGCACACCTAGAGAGGCGAGCACACCAAGGTCGATTGCAGATAGTTTTTTACCTTGCGAAAATACATTTTGATTTATAGCAATATCTTCGCCGGCAAAACGAATGTTGTCGTTAAATTCTCTTTCTTCAAGAAAAGTAATAACGTTTTCATTTGCTTGACAGTTTTCTTGCATTTCTACCGTATCGCAACAAGGGGGTAATTTTGCTCCTGTCATAATACGAATACACTCGCCTAACTTACACTCTCCTTGAAAAGGTTCGCCAGCCATTGACCTACCTATCATGGTTAAGGTGTTCTTCTCTTGTAAACTCGCTAATTTAAATGCATAGCCGTCCATTGCTGAGTTATTGTGACCAGGGACATTTAAAGGGCTTGAGATGTTATTTGCTAGCACTCGATTTAAGCCTTGGGCCAAAGTAATAAATTCAGTTTCTTTGACCGGTTTTATTGCCGACAACATTTTTTCCATCGCTTGTTCGAAAGGTAATAGTCCGGGAGCAGAACAACAATCAACCATAAGTAACTCTTCTGTTTTAGTTTGTTTTTGATGCGGTAAATTTACAGCACTGTTTGCAGAGCATTATGGCTCATATACCCCTACTAAGAATACGGGTTAAGTCATTACTTTTTGATGTAAATCAACATTACTTATACTCTAATCGTATTTTAATAGTGAAAATAGTTTACTATACTTAAACACTTAAAATGAATTATTCGCCGAGCTTTTCTAGCTAAATCTTTAAATAGAATGCTATTTAAGCCGCGGTTTACAGCATGTTGCTATAACCGCCAGGGTTAACAAGGAAACGCGTTAGCCTCCCTACATTTGGAAAGGTGAGATGTTAACAGACAACTTTGGTCGCAAGTTTTATTACTTGCGCCTCTCTATTACTGACGTTTGCAATTTTCGTTGCAACTATTGTTTACCTGATGGTTATTCATGTGATCAAGATCGTGACTTTCTCTCCTTTGATGAAATTAAACGTGTCGCCAAAGCGTTCGCGCAAATGGGCACTGAAAAAATTCGTATTACTGGTGGTGAGCCTTCATTACGCAAAGATTTACCTGAAATAATTGCCGCTTGTAAACAAACTCCGGGTATTAAAAAAGTCGCAATAACCACTAACGGTTTTAAATTACCCGAGCATTTGCAAAGTTGGTTAGATGCAGGAATCGATGCAATTAATATTAGTATTGATAGTCTCGACCCTCGCATGTTTCACTCGATCACCGGCCATAATAAATTACCGCATATTTTAAAAGGTATTGATATGGCATTGGCAGATGGTCGCCCATCTATCAAAATTAATACCGTATTAATGCGTGAATATAATGGTCACGATATTAAAACGTTTCTAGATTGGTTAAAAGTGACTCCAGTGACGTTGCGCTTTATTGAGCTAATGCAAACGGGTGACAACCAAACGTTTTTTGATTCGCAACATGTTCAAGGTGCACGTATTAGACAAAATTTAATACTCGATGGTTGGTTACCGGTAATAAATGACAAAACTTCAGGTCCCGCGCAAGAGTTTTATCACCCTGATTATCTAGGTAAAATTGGTTTGATCATGCCGTACAGCAAAGATTTTTGTAATAGCTGTAATCGCTTACGAGTGAGTTCTTTAGGTAAATTACATTTGTGTTTATTTACCGAAGAAGGACTCTCGCTAAAAGAACACTTACAACACGACGATGTTGAGCCGTTAAAACAGCATATTCGCACTATGATGACCGATAAAAAAGCCACGCATTTCCTACAAGACAAATTAACAGGTGCGACGAAAAATCTCGCGATGTTGGGGGGGTAAAATGAAAGGAAATATAACCACTTCTTTTTTGCATCAAGATTGTTTAGGCGTGGTATTAGCAGGCGGTAAATCTTCTCGCATGGGAACTGATAAAGCTTTGTTAATGAGAAGTCGCTCAGCTGATTTTGGACAATCGCTTGGGCATGAAAGCATGCTTAGTTATAGTCAAGGATTGTTGAAAAACATTGGCATCGAAAAGGTTGTTATCAGTGGCGATGTAAAAGGTGACAACGCTGAAAGTAGTGTGACAGACGAATTTGCTGAACTGGGCCCAATGGGCGGAATTTACAGTGTTATTAAAAAATATCAGCCGAAGTCATTACTGATTTTACCGGTAGATTTACCGTTAATGACCAAAGAAACACTTCAGCAGCTAAAAATTAAAGGGCAACTAACGCAAAAAGCTTGTTTTTTCACTGATCATTTTTTACCTCTGTATTTACCTAACAATGCATTTGTTGAACAATTTTTTACCTCTAACTTTACTCCGTTAAGATATGGTAAGAAAAGTGCTTTAAACGAAAAGACTAACAAGAATAAAAATGGCCCTTCAATTCGTTCTATGCTGGCGCAAGTACCGCATCAAACTTTAGCGTTACAGTCGACACAATGCTTATTTAATAGTAATACGCCACAAGAGTGGCAACAAGCGCAACTGCGAATTAAAGGCTAAAACGTTGAGTTAACCTATGTAAAATTAACTCAACGCAAATTTAACCTATTAATAATTTTTAAAGACTAATACATTTTAGGATACCTTATGAGCTCTTCACATGGCGGTAACGCTTTTATTCCCTTATCAATTGCTGTATTAACTGTTTCTGATACTCGTGATGAATCAAACGATACTTCAGGGCAAGCACTTGTTGAACGCTTAACCGAAGCAGGTCATAAACTTGCCGATAAAGTGATTGTGAAAGATGATGTTTATCAATTACGTGCCATTGTTTCAAAATGGATTGCTGACGATAATGTGCAAGCAATCATTTCTACTGGTGGTACCGGCTTTACGGCTCGTGACAACACGCCCGAAGCATTACTGCCATTATTCGATAAAAATGTCGAAGGATTTGGTGAAGTTTTCCGGGCTATTTCACTTGATGAAATTGGTACCTCTACTATTCAATCTCGTGCCTTTGGTGGTATTGCCAATAGCACTGTTATTTTATGTGTGCCGGGGTCAACCAATGCATGTCGTACCGCTTGGGATAAACTCATTAAAGAGCAATTAGATGCTAGCCATCGTCCCTGTAATTTTGTGCCTCACTTAAAAATGGCAGAAGTTTGTGAGACACGTAATTAATGAGCCATTCTATCGAACAAGCTAACACTAATGAGCCAGCTTTAAGCCATGTAAATAAACGTGGTGAAGCTAATATGGTTGATGTAACTGAAAAAGCAATGACATCGCGCTCCGCCACTGCCGAAGGCTATATTCAAATGTCGGCGCATACTTTGTCATTAATCACTCAAGGCGATAATAAAAAGGGTGATGTCTTTTCTGTAGCTCGCATTGCCGGTATTCAAGCAGCAAAAAAATGCAGTGACTTAATACCGCTTTGTCATCCATTGATGTTAACGAAAGTAAAAGTCGATTTCACCATTGATACCCAAAATAGCCAAGTGCATGTTACCAGTTTATGTAAGTTGACCGGCCAAACGGGTGTTGAAATGGAGGCGTTGACAGCAGTTTCTGTTGCTTGTTTAACGTTATTTGATATGTGTAAAGCTGCCGATCCTTTAATGGAGATTCACGGTATTCGAGTGATGACAAAAGAAGGCGGTAAGTCTGGCTCTTGGCAAGCTAAAGCTGAGCAAGCTAAAAAAGATGAAGGATAACTGATGATCAAGGTAATATTTTTTGCCGCTTTACGCGAACAACTTGGTTGCAGCGGTACTGAAGTAAACGCCAATAGCGCCAACACAGTAGCTGAAGTTAAAGTGGCTTTAGGGCAGCAGAGTCATGAATGGCAAAATTATTTAGCCAATAATTCGCTACTTTGTGCGGTTAATCATCAAATGGTTAATGAAGAATATTCAGTGAAAGCAGGAGACGAAGTCGCTTTCTTTCCACCGGTTACCGGAGGGTAAAGTCGTGGGTATGAATACTACAAAAAACACTGCCATGAACGAAAATGCTGAGATTAGCATTCAAACCGCTGACTTTGATCACGGTTTTGAAGTTAACCTTTTAGAAAAAGAAAATGTTGAAGATGGCGCAGTTGTTACTTTTAGTGGCCGGGTACGTAATAATAATTTGGGATTGAAGGTGAAGGGATTATTCCTTGAACACTATCCAGATATGACTGAAAAATTATTAGCTAATATTATTCAAACTGCAAAACAGCGTTGGAATATAGGCCGCGTAAAAGTGATCCACCGTATTGGCCAGTTAGCTATTGGAGAGCAAATTGTTTTTGTTGGTGTCACGAGTAAACATCGACAAGATGCGTTTGCCGCGAATGAATACATTATGGATTTTCTAAAGGTAGAAGCGCCATTTTGGAAAAAAGAACTGACTGAGCTTGGGGAAACATGGTTAGACGCGAAGACCAGCGATAAAGAAAAAGCACAGACGTGGAGTAAATAGCGTTGGGCTTATTATTAGGGCGAATATTCGTTAGCTTTTTCTTTGTTAGCTTATTGTATTGCTCATCCATTTCTGTTCAGGCTAAAAGCGATGCAAACCTAGAAGAGAAACCATTGCGGATAGCCGTAGCATCTAATTTCGCGCCTACCTTAAAAAGGTTACTGGCGAATATTGATAAACAGCAACAACACTTTTCTGAACCGGTATTGGTTGTAGCATCCAGTGGTACGTTATTTTTACAAACTCAACACGGTGCAGCTTTTGATGTTTTTTTATCTGCCGATGTCGAACGACCCGTGCAATTATCAGCAGCGAACTTAGTCGTTAAAGGAAGTCAAAAAACTTATACCTTCGGACAGTTGGCACTTTGGTCAGCAAACCCAGCAACAGAACTTCTTTCTCATACTTTAACGGATGCCTTGAAAAATACCTCACAGCGTCTCGCTATTGCTAATCCTAAAATTGCGCCCTATGGAAAAGCGGCGAAACAAGTGTTAGAAAATTTACAGCTGTGGAATGATTATAAAACACGTTTAATTCAAGGCATTAATATTGGGCAAACTTTTCAACAAGTTCGCTCACAAGCTGTACCATTGGGTATTGTCAGTAATAGCCAATTAGTACTAAATAACTTAACAGGTGTGTTGATACCTTCACATTTGCATCAACCGATAAAACAGCAACTGGTTATCTTAAAAAATAGTCAAAACATTGCTCAAGCACAGCGCTTTGTAGAATTTTTATTGTCAAAACAAAGTCAGCGATTTATTGTTGAGTCAGGCTATGAAAAATTGAGTGTAAGCAAAGACGATGAATAATCCTCACCCTGATATTCTTGCGTTCATTACTACGCTGAAAATGGCAGGAATAACCACTATTATTTTGATGATAATTGGTACACCATTAGCGTGGTATCTTGCAAAAATGCAAAGTCGAGCAAAGGTCATTATTGAAGCATTAGTGGCATTACCGCTAGTTTTACCGCCGACAGTTTTAGGCTTTTATTTATTATTACTCTTTTCGCCACAATATTTACCCGGACAAATCTGGCAACAAGCCACTGGGCAGCAACTTGCTTTTAGTTTTTCTGCCATTGTTATTGGCTCCGTTCTTTATTCACTTCCGTTTGTTGTGCAACCTTTACAAAAAGCGTTCGAACAATTGGGTGATGATTTATTAGAAGCTGCGGCTATGTTAGGCGCTAGCGCATTCGACCGATTTTTTACTATTGTACTCCCAATCACCAAGGCGAGCTTTATTACCGCCGCAAGTTTGGGTTTTGCTCATACGGTCGGAGAGTTTGGCGTGGTATTAATGATTGGCGGCAATATTCCCGGCGAAACCCGTGTACTTTCAATTGCACTGTTTGATCACGTAGAAGCGTTTGACTACGCACAAGCTCATATTATTTCAATTAGCTTAATTATCTCGTCTGTTGTTTTACTATCGTTAATTTACTTACTCAATCGTCCAGCGAAAACTAAACAGCTTAAATCAAAAAGGCTTACCTAATGGACGAATTAACATTAAATTTTACGGTTGTGCATGACAAATTCTCACTGTCTATTAATGAAAAATTATCATTGGGCGGCATTACCGGAATATTTGGGCATTCAGGCTCAGGTAAGTCTACGTTATTAAAAGTGATCGCCGGACTTGAAAAACACGTGCAGGGCAATCTTGCCATTAATAACGATGAACTGCTTAATAGTGAAGCTAAACTTTTTGTGTCAGCGCAGCAACGTAATATCGGCTTAGTGTTTCAAAATAGTCGCTTGTTTCCCCATTTAAGTGTTGAAGAAAACTTACGTTATGGACAAAAACGCAATAAAGATTGTGTGCTTAATTTCTTAGAAATAATTGAATTAACGCAATTGGAAAGCTTGCTCGATAAAGCGGTTACTCAACTATCCGGTGGCGAACAACAACGTGTTGCATTAGCGCGAGCTTTATTAGCTGAGCCGAAGTTATTACTACTTGATGAACCCTTGAGTGCGCTGGATGATAAAAACAAAATTGTATTGTTAGCTTTGCTCGAAAAGGTGAATAAACAGTTAAATTTACCGATGTTATATGTCAGCCATTCTTTACCCGAAATTCAACAGCTTGCCGATAAATTACTCGTTATATCATCAGGGGAAGTTAGTCATCATGGCGATATTCATCAGGTTATTCATCAATTAACCACCAATAATGAAATATTGCATCAAACCAGTTTGTCATTACCGGTGAACGAGCATTTACCTGAATTCGGTCTAACAAGTTTAGCATTGGGTGAACAACAAATATTCATTGCTTGTGATCACCAGCCGGATAAAGAACAACAAGTTCGCTGTATTATTGCCGCTTCAGATATTAGTGTAACACTACATGAGCCTCTGAAAAGTTCTATTGTGAATCATTTATATGGCACCATAAGCACGTTTGACAAAATAGGGTCGCCTGATGGTCGCAATGTGCAAATGTTATTATCGGTTAATTGCTCTGGGCAAAACTTTTTTGTCACGATTACAACTTGGTCAGCTAAGCGTTTATCGTTAATTCTTGGGCAAGAGATATTTATTCAATTTAAAGCCAATGCTGTACGGGCACTGCGCTAATGACTCTGCCATTCATCTTTTTTAGGAAATTACTCTGCTGATGTTATCTCAAAACGAACAATTACGTTATAGCCGTCAAATTATGTTGAGCAAAATAGGTGAGCAAGGGCAGCTCGATTTGCGTGATGCTAAAGTGCTGATTGTCGGTATGGGCGGCTTAGGAAACCCGGTTAGTTTATATTTAGCCGCGGCAGGTGTAGGTACTTTACTCGTTGCTGATGGTGACAAGGTTGAAATAACCAATTTACAACGACAAATATTATTTAACGAAAATGATATTGGTTTGAACAAAGCCGATATTGGCGCAGATAAGTTGCAACAACATAATAGTGATATCACCGTTGAAGTGATAGATGAAATGCTTGATGATGAGTTGGCAAAATATTATATCAGCCAAGTTAATGTGGTGATTGACTGTACCGATAATATCGCGACACGTTATTTGTTGAATCAAGTATGTGTTGAGCAAAAAGTGCCATTAATAGTCGGTGCAGCTACGGGGTTTGATGGTCAGCAATTAGTGGTTGACCCTAGAAATCCAGACAGTGCATGTTATCAATGTTTATTTCCGGCCAGTGAAAAAGCACCCTCGAATAATTGCCAAACAATTGGCATT
>Ga0209396_1001125_pt1 | contig 30391 bp, 28 predicted proteins | sample GOMGulsemesocosm_6_FD_184638 | JGI IMG/M metagenome (GOLD analysis project Ga0209396, IMG submission 184638) | Methane-oxidizing microbial communities from mesocosms in the Gulf of Mexico - GOM8C Gulf of Mexico (SPAdes) (version 2) | ecosystem: Environmental > Aquatic > Marine > Cold seeps... | reverse complement strand
GATGAATCACAAACTCTAAATATTGGCTCATAAAGCGTTTTCTTACCGTCACTAAAAATAAAGCAGGCAGTATACACGTCAATAGCCCATGACAGAATATAAGGAAGCAAGATAATGAACGGCTTCTTGCTCAAAATAATCCCGCGTCTCCCCTAACGTATTCAGGACCAACTGCTAAAATAAATACTCACAATTCACGTCAAGCGATAGGCATTCTCAACTGTAGCGGTTAGAATTGCCCCAACTTAACGACCAGCACACGACCCTGAGTTAACGCGACGTATGCAGCTAGTACCAAAACCCATAGTTCTTGTTATTCTGGATGGCTGGGGCCACAGTGAAACCACTGCGTCCAACGCCATCAAAGCCGCCCAAACTCCCGTCTGGGACACGCTTTGGGGCAACAGCCCACACACCCTGTTAAACGCATCCGAGCAAAGTGCCGGCCTGCCCGATGGACAGATGGGCAATTCCGAAGTGGGTCACATGATCATGGGCGCCGGCCGTATCATCGCCCAAAACAGCACTCGTATTGACGGCGCCATTGCTGACGGCAGCTTTTTCAAAAACAAAATCCTCTGCTCAGCCATTGATCGAGCCAACGCCGCTGGTGGCGATATTCATATTCAAGGATTGCTTTCCGATGGTGGCGTACACAGCCACGAACATCAAATTCACGCCATGGTTGAATTGGCCGCCCAGCGCGGCGCCAATAACATTTATGTGCATGCTTTTCTGGATGGTCGCGACACGCCACCGCGTAGCGCCGCCAATTCACTCAGAAAGATGGCCGACAAACTTAAAGAGACCGGTCGCGGCAAAATTGCCTCCATGATGGGGCGCTATTTCGCCATGGATCGTGATAATCGCTGGGATCGCGTACAGCTCGCCTACGACACGATGACGCAGGGCAAAGCAGTTTTCCGCGCCGATCATGCGCTGAAAGGCCTGGAGCAGGCTTACGCCCGCGGCGAAGATGATGAGTTTGTACAAACCACCATTCTTCACCGTGAAGGCGAAGAACCCGCCGTCATAAAAGATGGTGATGCCGTTATCTGCATGAACCACCGCGCTGATCGCAGCCGCGAATTAACCCGCGCTTTTGTGGATCTCAGCTTTGACAGCTTTGTGCGTTCCGCTCGCCCTCTTCTGTCTGAATTTGTCATGCTCTCTGAGTATGCTAGCGACCTGGATGCCAGCTGCGCTTTCCCAACCACGCAACCTAAACAGGTGCTGGGCGAATACATCTCCGGCCTCGGTAAAAGCCAGCTACGCATGGCCGAAACTGAAAAATACGGTCACGTCACCTTCTTCTTTAATGGCGGCAGCGAAGAACCGTTCCCGCACGAAGAGCGCGTACTGGTCCAGTCTCCCGACGTGCCCACCTACGATCTCAAACCGGAAATGAGTGCCCACCAGCTGACTGACGAACTGGTTAAAGCCATCGAAAGCAAACGTTTCGATCTGATTGTCTGCAACTATGCTAATGGTGACATGGTTGGCCACACGGGCAACTTTGGTGCCGCCATCAAAGCGGTGGAAACACTGGATGAATGCATGGCGCGCATTGTCACGGCTATCGGCAATGTTGGCGGCGAATGCATCTTCACCGCTGATCACGGCAATGTTGAACAGATGAGTGACCACGTCTCCGGACAACCCCATACGGCCCACACCTGTGAGCTAGTACCCTTTGTTCTGATCAGTCCCCGCGACTGCATGGTAGAACCTCGTGAAGGTGGCCTGGCCGATATCGCCCCGACACTGCTGCACTTGATGGGACTGGAGCAACCGGAAGAAATGACGGGCGAATCACTGGTTCGATTTCTCTAGGATACAGGGCACGAGATGCAACAACTTTCTCGCGTCCTGACATCATGTTGTCGCTTTTTGTTAATGCTGTGCCTTGCCCTGCAAGCTCCGCTGGCCTTCAGTGAAGACTCCAGCGAAGCACAGTTAGACACCCTTAAGCACCGTATCGGCAAACTGGAAAGCTGGCTCAATTCCGCCAAGGGCAAACAGTCCAAACTGCAAAAGGAATTACGTAGCTCGGAACGCAAAATTGGCTCGATCGCCCAGCAATTAAGAAAACTCACCAAAGAACTACAAACCACCCAAGCCAGCATCAAAAAGCTACGCCAACAACGCAACACCTTATTAGCCGAAAGCGAAAAACAGGCGACTCAAATTGCCGAGCAAGTCCGCGCAGCCTACGGCATTGGCCACAGCGAATACCTCAAAGTATTACTCAATCTAGAGCAACCCGCCGAACTCGCCCGTACCCTACGCTATTACGATTATTTTAACCGTGCCCGCGCTGAACAAATCGAGCAATACAGCAAAACAGTGCGTCAGGTTGAAGACAACGAAACCCGCATCAATGAGCAGCTGGTCAGCCTGCAACGTTCACGAAAGAATCTACAGCAACAGCACCAAGCCCTCAAAGACAGCAAACAACAACGCCATGCTGTGCTGTTACGCCTACAAGGTGACATTGGCCAGAAGGGTCAGCAGCTCGACAAAATGCGAGCTAACCGTGAACGTCTTGAGGAACTGTTAAGCTCGGTGGAAGAAGCCATCGCCGACCTTGATCTACCCGATGCCACCACCCCCATCAAAGCTCGCAAGGGTAAATTACCCTGGCCAACACAGGGCAAAATCGTGCGTAGCTTCGGTTCCAAAGATAAAAGCTCCGGCACTCGCTGGAACGGTGTACTGATTCGCGCCAACGAGGGCAGCGAGGTACACGCCGTGCATTACGGCCGGGTGGTGTTTGCCGATTGGCTACGTGGTTTTGGCCTACTGTTGATTCTCGATCACGGCAACGGCTACATGAGCCTGTATGGCCACAACCAATCCATCTACAAGGAAACTGGCGACTGGGTCAGCAGCAACGATGTCATCAGCAGCGTCGGTAACAGTGGCGGCCGCGACAACAGCGGGCTGTATTTCGAGATTCGTCGCAACGGCAAACCACAAAATCCAAAAAGCTGGATTTTGGCCCGCAATTAACATCTGCCAGACAGCTCATTTAGGGGCCGCTATTAATAAAGAAATACGATACAAGCCCGATACTTCATACTAGAATGCAGTAACTGTTATGCACCCTCAGGGATTCCACGCGCAACCATGATCACTTTTAAAAGCTGCACCAAACCACTCGCCATTGCACTGCTGTCATGCCTGCTTAGCCCCTCTTTATTCGCACAACAGGAGCAGGAAACCGAACAGGGCCCGCTGCCTCTCAAGGAACTGCGCACCTTTACCGAGATTTACGAGCGCATCAAACAAGCCTACGTTGAACCCGTTGATGACACCACGCTGCTTAACAGCGCCATTGACGGCATGCTTAACGGCCTAGACCCACACTCATCCTACCTTAGAAAAGAAGCGCTCGATGATTTGCAGGAAAACACCCGCGGTGAATTTGGCGGCCTGGGTATTGAGATCGAAATGCAAAACGGCTTTGTGCGAGTCATTGCTCCCATTGACGACACGCCGGCCCTTAAAGCTGGCGTTGAGGCGGGCGACCTGATCATCAAAATTGACGATCACACCGTAAATGGCCTCAGCTTGCAAGAGGCCGTCGACTTTATGCGCGGCAAACCCGGCACCGATGTCACCCTGACCGTGGTACGTGAAAAACTACCACAACCGCTGAAAATCACCATCACCCGAGCCATCATTAAAGTCACCAGCGTCAAGAACCGCAGCCTTGAACCCGGCTACGGTTATATCCGCATTACCCAATTCCAGGTTCAAACCGGTCACGACCTGGTCAAAGCCATCAACAAGCTACGCAAGGAAAACCAGCAACTCAAAGGCCTGGTGCTGGATATGCGCAACAACCCAGGTGGCGTGCTCAACGGTGCCGTTGAAGTTAGCGATGCCTTTTTGACCGACGGCCTGATCGTTTATACCAATGGCCGCCTACCCAATTCAGAACTGCGCTTCAACGCTACCAGCAAAGACCCCAGCGAAGGTGTACCGCTCGTGGTGCTGATCAACGGCGGCTCAGCTTCGGCGTCAGAAATTGTCGCAGGCGCACTACAGGATCACCAGCGTGCAGTCATTCTCGGCACCCAAAGCTTTGGCAAAGGCTCGGTGCAAACTGTATTGCCACTGACCAACGACAGCGCATTAAAATTAACCACCGCTCGCTACTTCACGCCTAGCGGCCGCTCGATTCAGGCAGAAGGCATCACGCCAGACATTTTGGTGGAAACCATCCGCGTCAAGTCCACCGCCGAGCAATCGTTGCGTATCAAAGAGTCTGACCTCAAAGGCCACCTGAGTAATGGCGACGAGAAAAAAGACGTCAAAACCAGTAACGGTGAAGAGGTTGCGCTGGCGGAAAAAGATTTCCAGCTGCATGAAGCGCTGAACTTACTCAAGGGCCTGCATATTATGAATCAAGCCAAAACCAAAACTGCAGACAGTACGGCCGATTAAAGCATGCGCCAGCGACTCCAGCTGCTGCTTTGTCTGTTGTTATTGCTGCCCTCATGGGCCGTAGCGGAGACCAGCAAGCAGGCCTCCATCACCATCATTATTGACGACATTGGCAACAACCTGCGCCATGGCCAACGCGCCCTTGAGCTACCCGGCGCGGTTACCTACTCCTTTTTGCCTTTCACACCCTTTAGCAAACGGCTCGCTAAACAGGCACACCAGCAGGGCAAGGAAATTATGTTGCACCTGCCGATGGATAACAGCCATGGCCGACCATTAGGCCCCGGCGGGTTAACCTTCAAACAGGATCGCCCCCAATATGAGCAACAACTGAACAGCGCCATAGCTGCCATCCCCTACGTCAGCGGTATCAACAACCACATGGGCAGTCGCCTAACGGCGAATACCGAGCGCATGCAGTGGCTAATGCAAAGCCTGCAACACTACCCGCTCTATTTTGTCGATAGCCGCACCAGTGCCGACTCAGTGGCTGCCACCACGTCATTAAAGCTAAAAATCCCTACCCTGGAACGAAACGTATTTCTGGATCACGTACAGAGCACCGAGTTCATTGACCGCCAATTCAAACGGCTGGTTAAAATCGCACTTAAGAAGGGTAGCGCTGTCGCCATCGGCCATCCTTACCCCAGCACATTAAGCTACCTGGAAAAGGTTTTGCCACAGCTCGAAACCATGGGGGTTCAGTTGGTTTCACCCACGCAAGTTTTGGCTTTACACCGAACGCCTCAGTTCGCAGCCATGCCCACCTCTCAAAGGGTTAAAGACTCCGTCAGCGATAGTGCAAACATTCCCGAACCGGCAGCAACCAAACAAATCATCGAAACACCGATAATACAGCTAGCCAAAGCTCCGCCGGAAAAAGCACCACTGCCGAAGACTTCTCACAAAAAGGCCGCGTATGAAAAAGAGGGGCATTGCCAGATTACCGAACAGCTGAATGTAACCCGCGTGACTTGCAGCTAACCCGATGGGCACAGCTCAACAGCAACAAATGTACTTACTTTTAATGAGATCGCAACATCATGATTGAGCAGGAACTCGAACAATTTCAGCAGATTTATACCCTTATCACCGAGTTTTTAGTGACCTACAGCTTCCAGCTGGCTGGCGCCATCGTCATCTTCCTGATCGGCCTGTTTGTCGCCAAAAAAGTCGCCAAGCTAGCGACCCGAGTTTGCGAAAAGCACAGCGTTGATATCACGCTGTCGATCTTTATCGCCAACACCCTGCGTATCATTGTTGTCATCATGGTGGCGATTATCGCGCTGGGAAAAGTAGGCGTCAGCGTCACCCCGATGGTGGCAGCCATTGGTGCCTTATCTCTGGGTGCCGGCCTCGCCATTCAGGGATTACTGTCCAACTATGGCGCCGGCTTTACGATTATCATCACCCGCCCTTTTGTCATCAGCAACACCATCAGCGTGCTGGGCGTGAGCGGTATCGTGAAGGACATCAGCCTGGCCCACACCGTGCTCACCAATGAAGACGGCGTCGAAATCACCATTCCCAACAAACATATTATGGGCGAAATCCTGCACAACTCCTTCGCCAATACGCTAGTGGACAGCAGTATTGGCATCAGCTACGATTCCGACCCTCAACAGGCTATCGCAGTTATTCAGCAATGTTTGAAAGAGATTAATCCCGTTTGTCAGGAGCCCTCCCCACAAATCGGCATCGACAACTTTGGCGACAGCGCCATCGAAATCGGTGTGCGCTACTGGGTGCCCACCGCGAGCTATTTCAACAACAAATATCAAACCAACCTGAAGATTTTCAAAGCCCTGCAGGATGCCAACATCACTATTCCATTCCCGCAACGCGAAGTACGTTTGCTAAGCGACAACCAAGTAAAGGCCACCAGCTAACATGTATAAAGTCACCGCGTTTTTTGGCTGGATTAATCTGATAGCAGTCACCATTGGACTAAGTGCAACACCTTTAATTACGCTACCTGAAAAGATCGGCTCGGACGCGCTGATCTTTATGTTGGGTTTATTGGGACTGATTTCAGCAGCACTTATTTTTGCCTCGAATCAAAAGGCTGAAGGAACCGATATTGGCGAAAAAGCATACCCGGCTACCATCGCGGCGTACGTGCTATGGTCGCTGATGGCGTTTAACTGGTTTGGCTAAGCTAGCGCATTAGCAGGTAGCGCCTAATACGCAGCCAGAATCAAATAAGTCCACGTTGATTCGTTTCTTTGCCTTCAATTAACTCGTGTGTTCTAACGCCATCGCGACCGGATGTCTTCACCTCATACATCACTTGATCAGCCGCACACAACAATCGTTCTAGCAGTTGCCCGGCAGGCTCTTTGACAGCATTTAAATTATCGAGATAAACCAAGCCAAAACTGGCGGTAACAGTGACTATTTCATCATCATTATTTTTAACTTCAAGATCATTAATGGCCTGACGTAATCTGGCCGCCAATATTTGTGCCTTCTGCGAGTCAGTGGCGTGCAATAACACCACAAATTCTTCACCACCATAACGACAGATTAAATCACTTTCACGACAGGTTTCTCTGGCCGCTACCGCAATGGCTTTGAGCACCAAGTCGCCGATACTGTGGCCATGGTTATCATTGATATCCTTAAAGTGATCGATATCAAACAGAATGAGTGAGAGGGGTGTTTGTTGACGAATCGCCCGTGCAACTTCTGTCACGGCCTGTTCAGAAAACGCGCGCCGGTTAAGCAACGTGGTAAGGAAATCTTCGCGAGCCAATTTCTCTAGATCTTTTTGACTCGATCTTAACTCCTGAGTGCGCTGCTCAACCTCTGATTCAAGATGCATTGTCAGCGTATTTAAATCTTTTTGCTGCTGCCAATCCTGTAGCAAATAAATACCCAGCGAGGTCAATGCAAAGGTAATTAGACCCCATTGACCCATTCGCCCAATCCAGTCGATAACGCCGTGTGCGCTCATCATATCGAGCATTAACGAAGCAAATAACGCCAAAATACCGAAGGCCATTAACAGTCCCCGCAGACCCAATCTCGGAACCAATCGAAAACAACTGACCATCAACGAGAGCACCAACACAATAAACAGCAGATCAAAATAGGGGTACGCATAGACAAAATTAAACGCGGTGAATGCAGACAGCAATGCCACGCCGACAACAAAGATGATACTGGTAGCCAATACCCAGCTGCTAATGGTCGATGCTGCCTTATACCAGCTTCGCATAACGATCGACAGGAATACCGGGATAAGGAAGTAACTGACCGCGGCAATATAACGCCAGCTCAGCGGGTCAAACAAAACGAGTTGGCTCATTTCATTTTCAGCAAACATCATCAGCGCCAGGTCAAATGAAAGCAAACCCGTCGATATTGCCACGTATCCGTCTTTTTTAATCGTGCCCATAATCGTGCTGATGATGCCAACGATTACCAGAACCAAAATAAACATTAGTCCTGTAAAACCTCGTTGATAGACATCACTTAATAATTCAAAACGCTCACCAACAGCCACTTCTCCAGATAAACCAATATCGGAATAATCGGAGAAAATACGAAAGTAGAGGCTGTGCTGTGAATAGTCGGCAGGCAGCCGAATGATATGCCAGGGCCAGCCTTTGAAACGACTATTACCTGCTTCATCAAACTCACCAAACTGGTAAATCTGCTTGTTGGCTAGAAAGACCTGCAGCGTCAGGTCGACACTACTGATAAAAAGATGAGGATCATGCCAGGATTTGGCTGGAAGCTTTATTTTCAGCCAGACAATTTTTTCACCTTGTCGACCCGGAATAGCCGATGGTGATTCGGTTGAGCGCCAGTGGTTATCGTCGTAAACCCACTGCCCTGTTTGAGTATGTTTAGGCAAATCACCCCAGTGATAAAACCAGCCGCTGATAACAGCTTCCTTATTAACGCTAGCGTCAGCAGTGCTCGCTTGGCTTGAGGTCGTCACCAAAGCGAGTAATGCAAAAATTAAAAATATCAGCGTATACGGTTTTGGGGCAGGAATAAAAAAAGGCACTTGCGACACTCCCTGTCTAAGATTAATTTTAGTATAGGAGTGGAGCGAAGAAATGCAGTAAAATCCAGGAAGGACTTATCAATTAATATTTTAGCGTTTTTAAAGCTCCGCTAAGGACGTCAGATAAAAATCAGAAGTCTTCGCGAACTTCGATACCTTTGGAAGCCATATAAGCTTTCGCTTCAGGAACCGTGTACTCACCAAAATGAAAAATACTGGCGGCCAATACTGCATCAGCCTTACCTTTAGTGACTCCCTCCACCAAATGATCGAGATTACCCACGCCGCCGGAGGCAATAATCGGCACATGTACCGCTTCGCTGATGGCGCAAACTAACTCGTTATCAAAACCGATTTTGGTGCCGTCACGATCCATGCTGGTGAGCAGGATTTCACCGGCGCCGTAATCCACCATCTTTTTGGCCCAGGCAATCGCTTCCAAACCTGTTGGTTTGCGGCCACCGTGGGTAAAGATTTCCCAGCGATTGGGTTCACCTTCGCCACTGACCTTTTTAGCATCAATCGCCACCACGATGCACTGGGCGCCAAATTTCTGAGAGGCTTCTTTTACGAATTCAGGATTCACCACAGCCGCAGTATTGATGCCGACTTTATCAGCTCCAGCATTGAGCATACGACGAATATCGTCAACGGTACGAATACCTCCACCCACGGTCAGCGGGATAAACACCTGACTGGCAATTTCTTCCACCACATGCACCATGGTGTCTCGGTTTTCGTGGCTGGCCGTGATATCCAGAAAAGTGATTTCGTCGGCGCCCTGCTGATCATAGCGTTTGGCAATTTCCACCGGATCACCGGCGTCACGGATTTCAACAAACTGAACGCCCTTCACCACACGGCCGTTATCCACATCCAAACAAGGAATAATTCGTTTTGCCAAACCCATGATATTGCCTCTAACTACGTTTAATTCTTACCAAACAAATCTTATGAAGTGAGCTCATCGCTCAGTTGCTGCGCTTCTTTCAAATCCAGTGTGCCTTCATAAATCGCACGACCAGTGATAGCGCCACAGATGCCTGTATCGGCTACTTTTGCCAAGGCACGCACATCTTCGATGTCAGTCACACCACCGGAGGCAATCACTTCAATGCCGCACTCTTGAGCGAGACGCGCTGTTGCTTCCACGTTCACACCCTGCATCATGCCATCGCGGCTAATGTCGGTGTAAACAATGGCGCTGACGCCGGCTTCTTTAAACTGCTTGGCCAGATCAATCACATCAACGTCGGTGATTTCAGCCCAGCCGTCAATCGCCACCTTGCCGTCTTTAGCATCCAAACCAACAATAATATGGCCAGGGAAACGTTTACAGGCTTCAAAAACAAACTCAGGCTCTTTCACCGCTTTGGTGCCAATAATCACGTATTGCACACCGGCATCCAGATAAGCCTGAATAGTTTCCAGTGAGCGAATACCGCCGCCGATTTGAATCGGCAAATCAGGAAACGCTTTAGCAATCGCGTTAACGATGCCTCCATTCACGGGCTCACCGGCAAAAGCACCGTTCAGATCAACCAGATGCAAACGACGCGCACCTGCATTAACCCAGTCCGCGGCCATAGCAACAGGATCATCGGAAAATACCGTGGAATCTTCCATACGGCCCTGCAGCAGGCGAACGCATTCGCCGTCTTTTAAATCAATTGCTGGAATAATTAACACTAAACTTCCCCGTTCCAGTTAACAAAATTACGTAATAGTTGCAGGCCAGCGCGCTGGCTTTTTTCCGGGTGGAACTGCACGGCAAAGACATTATCGCGGTACATGGCAGCGGCGAATTTTTCACCGTACTCGCCTTCACCCGCCACTTCGTTTTGATTGGCCGCACGTACAAAATAGCTATGTACAAAATAGAAACGCGAGTCGTTTGGAATTTCTGCCCACAGCGGGTGAGCCACCGTTTGATGCACGCGGTTCCAACCCATGTGCGGCACTTTCAATTTACTGCCGTCGCTATCTTTAAGATCATCGCCAAAGAAATAGCTGTCACCTTCAAACAGACCCAGGCAATCAACACCACCATTTTCTTCACTGTGGTTCATCAACGATTGAATACCGATACAAATAGCCAGCAGCGGCTTTTGCGTTGCCACTTCGGCGACCAATTGGTCAAAACCGAGACGACGAATTTCCGCCATGCAGTCGCGAATTGCACCCACACCCGGTAATAAAATTCGATCTGTGTTGCGAATCACATCTGGATCGGAGCTAACCACCACTTCGGCACCATCAGCCACATGCTCAAGGGCCTTCGCCGCCGAGTGCAGGTTACCCATGCCATAATCAATCACGCCAATACGACTGGTCGCCATTTGATGTATTACCCCGTCTGAATTAAATCTGAAATAACAAATGAAAACGGCGAGCCTAGCTCGCCGTAAAACCTATTTTCTAAAGAGAGCCCTTCGTAGAAGGCATCTTACCCGCCATTCTCGAATCTTCTTCCAACGCCATACGCACAGCACGGCCGAAGGCTTTAAAGATTGTCTCCGCCTGGTGGTGGGTATTTTTACCCGTCAGGTTGTCGATGTGCAAAGTCACCATGGCGTGATTGGTAAAGCCCTGGAAAAACTCAAAGAACAGTTCGCAATCAAAACCACCCACACTGCCACGGGTGAAATCAACATTCATAAACAAACCTGGACGACCGGAAAAGTCGATCACTACGCGCGAAAGAGCTTCATCCAATGGTACGTAGGCATGACCATAACGACGCAGACCTTTCTTGTCGCCAACAGCTTGTGCAAAGGCTTGCCCCAGCGTGATGCCAAGATCTTCAGCGGTGTGGTGATCATCAATGTGGCGATCGCCCACCGCTTTGATTTTCATATCAATCATGCCGTGGCGCGCCACCTGATCCAGCATGTGCTCAAGAAAATTCAGCCCGGTATCAAAATCAGATACGCCTTCACCATCAAGGTTAATCGCCACTTCAATCTGGGTTTCAAGGGTATCGCGTTTTACGCTGGCCTTACGTTCAGCCATGATGTTCTCCAATTGCGTACCAACTGTCACAGTTAGCACCTTCTAAAAGCGCGTATTATAAGGTTTCGGAGCATTGGTTGGAATCCTTTATTACCACTGCGCTGGGATGTCTGATCAGAATAGAAGCCTGTCCCTTGTGCCATGAAACCCAACCACGCACTTCGATCTCACATTGCAGGTAATTTTTCAGCGCCGGAAAGTAATGTGCGTTCTGTTTTGAAATACGGATATTTGCATCTGCACTCAGCATTAGTCGCACATATTTACGACTCTCTTTGATGGCCACCGGCGAGGCAGTCACACGCTGCCAGCCCTTATTTTTACTACGCATCAATTGCGCCAGCTTTTGTGACCGGTAGGCAGACAGCTTCCAAATACCAAGACCTTGCGCCTCCGCTCGCTGCTGGGCCTGCTGTAAACGCAGCAGATATTTCAGATTAGGAGGATAGATGCTCAGCACCGCTAGCCCTTTATCCAGCAACTGTTCGTTAATCAATCGACCCTGCGAATCAAACAAATAAAACAGCGAGCGGCCGTATTTATCAAACTTCTGATGATCCGCCTCGAGGGTGACTCGCTGACCTTCGACCTGAGCTTTGAGCCAACGTTTAGCGGCCTCGCCTCCCGGTTCAGCGGTACGTTTCCCTTCAACCTCCGGGGTATTAATCGCCAATAAGCGTATATGGCGATTATCGCTCAACACCACCGTATCGCCATCAATCACGTATTTCACGTGTGCCGATTCAGCATGGCTTGGCGCTACGTGAAGCAAGCCGTAAAACAACAGCAAAAAAATCAATCGCAAGGCGTGACTCCTCTCAGCAAACATCCGACTATTTCACCAACCGTTGTCTCAGATAAACAGGGAAGCGGGGCAGCCCTTTATCGGTAAATCCTTGATGCCGATAAGTAATCACACTGCCTAAAGTTGGTGGATCAGCGCGTAACGCATCAGTTAGCCCACTACCGACGTAAAATTCCTGGCCGTTAGTCATACGTAATTTAATCGACCCAACCATGCCGCTGTATTTACCTTTACCCGCCCTATAAGCCACGACAATCGCTTCAGCATCGTCTAGTTTTTTTACTTTCAATAAATGAGTCGACCGGCCCGACCTATATAACGCGTCTTTGTGGTGCAACATTAAACCTTCGCCACCCTGACTAACCACATCATCTAATAACGTCATTAACTGGCTGTGACTAGAGATTCGCTGCTGAGCAATTATTTTCATGTAGGGCGACAGAAACTGATGGCCAATAATTTTCATTTGGGCATAACGCTCAAAAAATGGCTGGGGATTGTTCGGCAAATCGAACACCATAAACGTGAGTGCACGCCAACCGTCATGGGGTTGCTGCCGGCTAACCACTGACACTGTTTGCTGATATTTGCCTCGCCCCAACCACAACTCGCCATCTAACACGCGTCGAGGAAAGCTGCTGACAAACCAAGCAGGCGCGGCAAACACGTTGCCATGACGAGAAACCAACTGATTGCCGTCCCAACGCGCCCTGACGCCATCCAGTTTTTCGCTGACAAAATACTCTGCAACCGCCACGCCAGCAGCGTATTTTTTGGCTTGCATAATGACTGGCGATTCACCGGCAAAAGTGCCGGTAACCGCAGCAGAAAAATGAACAACAACAAAAATGACTTTGAGAATTTTAACCATCGACTACATTCCTTGTATGTCGGGCTTTCGGGTAGATAGGGGCGAAGCCCTTGGTTCAAATGTTGTTTAGCAAAAATTTAAACATACCGAAAATGAATCCAGCATCAAAAGGAAGGATTAAAATAATCCGGTTTTGCCAAATCAGGCAGGTCGCCGCTCAAGCCCATGGCATTAGCCGCCACCCGGTTTTTCAATGGCTCCAGCTGGTTCAAACAATTCATACCGGTGTTTCGCAGCCAGCGTACCGGCAGATCGGATTCACCAAACAACAGTTTGAAACCACGCATGGTGCCCATCATCAGTGAGTTATCTCCGCGGCGACGGCGCTGATAACGCTGCAACACACTGATTTCACAAGCCGACAGTTGGCGCTGCTGCGCGCGCTTTAACTCTTCGGTCAGCACTGCGGCATCCAGCAAACCCAGATTCACTCCCTGCCCTGCCAGCGGATGAATGGTATGAGCCGCATCGCCCACCAACGCCAAACCTGGCTGCACATAATTGACAGCATGACGCTGGCGCAACGGGAAAACAAAGCGCGCATCAACTTCGCAGATTTTACCTAACTTTGACTCAAAGGCGCGCTCCAGCGCTGCCTTAAAGGCCTCATCATCAAGCGCCATCAAACGATCAACCTGATCATCATCCACTGACCAAACTATCGAGCAACAATGGTCATCGCCTTCGCAGGTTCGCAAAGGCAAAAAGGCCAATGGGCCGGTATCCAGAAAGCGCTGCCAAGCGGTGTGCTGATGCGGCTTTTCTGTGCGTACGGTGGTGACAATCGCACTTTGCTGATAGCCCTTTTCTCGCAGGAAAATACCCGCCAGCTCTCGCACTTGGGACATGGCGCCGTCGGCACCCACCACCAGCTTTGTTTTTAACTCACGACCATCCTGCAAGTGCACCGAACGCAGACCGTCCGCCTGCGGCTCACCTAAATTGGCAATGGTAGCAGGTGCAATTAATTCAATATTATCAAAGGCTTTCAGGCGCTCAAACAGGCAGGCGACGGTGATACGGTTCTCAACAATAAAACCCAGCTCGGACTGGCCGAGGTCTTCACCCTGAAACTCAATATGCCCGGTACCCTCGGCGTCCCACACCGTCATATTTTTCATTAAGCCAAAACGCTGCTGCGTGATTTGAGGCCACACACCAATATTGGTGAGCAGCTGCCGGGAGGCCTGTGTCAGGGCGCTCACTCTGGGCTCAAAGGCGGTGCTTTCGTCCATAGCCGGCAGTGGCGCAGGTTCGCGCGCCTCGATCAACGCAATGGAATAATGTTCACCCAGCTCAGTCGCCAAGGCGCAGGCCAACGTGGTGCCCACCAGACCGCCACCAACAATTACCACGTCATAAGTTGACTGCTCGGCAGACTGGTTCATGAATGATCTCCTCCCGCCACACGCGGTAGTTTGTCACCCAAGCCCATTGCTTGGCGGGCAAACAGTTGTTTAGCGGGATTAAAAAACTCCAGCGCCAGCAAACCTCGGCCCCGAACTTTTTTCAACAGCGCATTCTGACTACCAAATAATTTCAGCAAATTATCCGTAAAGGTTATGGTTTTATCCTGATCAATTTGCTGGCGTGACAAATACGCCCGCAACATCGCTAGATCCCCAGGATTTTGTCCGATAGCAGCTGCTTCGTTCAAGCTATGAGCCAGCGCCATTAGCCCCCGCAACGCCAGATTAAAACCCTGCCCAGCCACCGGATGCAAGGTATGCGCAGCATTACCGATCACGACGAGCCCCGGACGAACCTGTTCTTTAACGCGCTGCAAAACCAACGGATAACTGTCGCGCTTTCCAATGGTCGTAAAAGCGCCAACACGATAACCAAAACGTTGCTGCAACTCAGCCAGGAAGCTTTTCTCATCCAGCGCCATCAGCTGATCTACATGCTCAGCAGCCGTAGTGAACACCAATGCCGAACGGTTTTGAACAACCGCACCTGATTCATGCAAGGGCAGCAAAGCAACGGGCCCCAGCGGGGTAAAACGTTCGTAGGCGACATTGCCATGCGTTAACTCTGCACTGACATTGGCAACAATAGCGTGTTGTTGATAATCACTTTTTTGGGTTTCCAGCCCCAGTTGCTGACAGACCTGCGAACGACCACCATCGGCAATCACCGCCAAACGGGCATTGAGCAATTGTGAGCTGTCTTTATGCTGAACCGTCAGTTGCTGGTAATGCTGGCCCTCGGCATCAACTCTATCTTTTAACTCGGTAACCGAAGCCGGTGAAATGCAATGCACGGCGGCGTCATCATTCAACTGTTGCAACAATACCCGACCCAGCCAGGCGTTTTCCACCACGTAACCGAGCGCATCAATACCATGTTCGTTGGCATGCAGTCGCGCGGCGCCAAAACGGCCCTTGTCCGAGACATGAATATGCTCAATCGGTGTAACATGCTCGCTAAGTTTTCCCCAAACACCCAGCTGCTGCAATAAACAGCGGCTCCCGTAGGAGAGGGCTGTGGAACGATCATCGTAACTGGGCTGATAAAGCACCTCATCAACACTTTGCGGCAGCGCAAAGGTTTCAATCAACGCCACGCGCAAACCATGCTCACGAATCGCCGGCAGCAACGCACTGGCAAGACTGGCACCCACCATGCCACCGCCAATAATCACCACATCAAAGGTAGTTTTGTCTTTTTGCTGCTGCTTTTTTGTCATCGTTTCTTAAGATGCCATCAGTTGTTCAATTTCATCGGCGTGTTTGGGCACATGTTCCGTCAGTACCTGGCAGCCTTCTTTAGTCACCAGGACATCGTCCTCAATACGAATGCCAATGCCACGCCATTTTTTGGCCACGCCCTTGGCATTAGGGGCAATATAAAGCCCCGGCTCCACCGTCAGCACCATGCCCGGCTCCAGCTCGCGCCACACATCACCGACTTTATATTCACCGACATCATGCACATCCAGCCCTAGCCAGTGCCCGGTCTTGTGCATGTAAAAGGGTTTGTAGGCTTCCTCTTGGATCAAGATTTCCAATTCGCCCTTGAGAATGCCCAGCTCAACCAGCCCGGCTGTCAATACTCGAACCGCCGCTTCGTGCGGCTCATTCCAGTGATTGCCTGGCTTAACGGCGTCAATGCCCGCCAATTGTGCCGCCAATACCACATCATAAAGCGCGCGTTGTGCCGCACTGTATTTGCCGTTAACCGGGAAAGTACGAGTGATGTCACCAGCATAGAGTTCGTATTCAGCACCGGCATCAACCAGCACCAGATCGCCATCCATCAGCTCTTTGTCATTATTGGTGTAATGCAAAATACAGGCGTTTTCGCCGCCGCCAACAATGCTCGGATAGGCCTGCAAACGACAACCCTGAGTCATAAAGTGGTTCACATAAACGGCTTCCAGCTGATATTCCATCATGCCCGGCTTGCAGACTTTCATGGCTTCGACGTGACCTTCAGCAGATATTCGTCCCGCTTTAGTCATCAACTGAGCTTCTTTTTTACTTTTGAACAGGCGCATGTCGTGTAGCAGATGATCCAGCACCAAAAATTCGTTGGGCGGTTGCGCGCCGTTACGGGCTTGAGCCCGGATAATCTTAACCCACTCCATCACCTGCCGATCAAATTCCGGATTGCTACCAATGGAGGAGTAAACTTTGTCACAACCTTCCAGCAGCCCCGGCAAAATATCGTTGATATCGGCAATCGGAAACGCATCATCGGCACCATAGCGCTCGCACACACCTTCCTGCCCCGCGATCAAACCTGTCCACAACTCTTTTTCCGGATCGCGCTCGCGACAGAACATCACAAACTCACCATGCTCTCTGCCAGGCTTTAAAACGATGACTGCCTCATGTTCATCAAAACCGCTCAAATAGTGAAAATCACTGTCTTGGCGGAAGGCGTGCTCGACATCGCGATTACGGGTTAATAAAGGAGCGGCGGGCAGCAGGGCAATAGAATTTTCGCCCATTTGCGCCATCAGGTCATCGCGACGACGCTTGTATTCACGCTGGGTGATTTGCATGTTTGGGAAATCTCTTTGTGACTAAAGACTATAAAATAGCGTTTAATATAACAAGCTAGTGAATCGAGGGTTGCGAATCATCCGCTGGCTCAGCACTGCTGTGCAATTCGCTGTACACCATAATCGCCGCCATACGCACGTATTCCGCCAACTGCATTAAATCCTTTTCGTCCTCTTCATCACCGTCAGTAAGACTTTGATCATCAATCTGGGCGATTTCTTCAATGTCTTCCAGCGTCTCACGGCCTTCTTCAGTCAGTGCTGTACGCGCCGAAGCCAGACCGGCAACAAAGCCTAAACACCAGCGTCCCAGATGTTCAGCCCGCTCGCTGATATCGACATCATCCTCCGGCAGAATCAACAGCAGCTCAAAACCCGTCGCCATTAACTGCTGGCGAGTGGTGGCAAACATTTCCAGCAACAGTGTCTTGGCTTCATCGCTGTCAAAATGAGACTGCTCAAGAAAAGTGGCCGCACTTGTTAACCAGCTATTTTCATCAAAACCATCAGCACGTGCCAGCTGGCCACAGAGCATGGCATGCAGCTCCGAAGGCGACGAAAAGACGTCCAACTCAACAAATAAATTGGCCAGTTCATCAAACTCTACCGGATCAAGATCCAGATCTTCCAGGTTATCCATACACTTCTCTTTGATTATCGGGAACTTGCGTGCGTTTTTTAATATATTTGTAATTGACCGTTTCCGGCGGCGCAACTATAGTAATATATCATCATCGGTTTTGTGGATTAAGAATAATATTGTCATGAGCGAAATGGACTACAAAGCACTCGAATTCAAGATCAATCAACTCATTGATCTGTGCCGAACATTAGATGCACAAAACAAAACCCTGATGCAGGAAAAAACCACCTGGAAAGCCGAGCGCGCCAGGATTGTGCAGCAAAAAGACGAAGCTCGCAGTAAAGTCGAAGCCATGATCACCCGCCTCAAAGCCATGGAGAATTAACCAGTGGCCGACACCACCAAAGTACTGATCCTCGACAAAGATTACATGATTGCCTGCCCGGAAGGTGAACAGGCGGCACTACGTCAATCAGCCAATTACCTTGACGAAAAAATGCGTGAAATTCGCGCCTCTGGAAAAATTCACGGTCTGGAGCGCATCGCCGTGATGGCGGCCCTCAACATCGCCCACGAGTTTCTGCAAAAGGATAGCGCCAACAGTACCGGTCAAGATGTAGCTCTGCGTTTGGCAAGCAAAGTGGACGAAATATTACAAGAGTTCTCTTAAACCGATTCCGGTTACTAAGCCCTCGCCTCAAACCAAAACATTCTAAATATTGTGCTCGTCAAGTCCTGACAAAACATTATTGTTCTATATACTTAGCCATAAGACTCTCTGCTGAGTTTGCCAGTTGGTTACGTCCTCGAGCCTATAAGCTTTACCTCGGGGGCTGCATTGAAGTAAAGGTGTGCAAGTCCGCTCGACCGGAAAGCCTTATTTATTTCAGAAGCCCCCACCTTGAACTTCGGTTCAAGGCCGATATCAACAGCGGCGCGGCGGAGAGTTCTTATTTTTACCCTTCCCTGTTTTCCCTTATAATCCGCGTAAGCTCATTTCAAACCCTTAAACTATCGACGCTGATTATGAATTCCAAAACCGAAATACGCCGTGCCATTCGCGCCAAACGCCGCGAGCTGAACTCCGACACACGGGAGCAGGCAGCCCTAAACATCTGCGCCTTTGTCAGCCCTCTAGCCGTGTTCCAGGACAGCCACCACATAGGTGCTTACCTCTCCAGTGACGGCGAGATAAACCCTCACCAGCTGGTCGATTTAGCCTGGCAGCAGGGCAAGTCCTGCTACCTACCGATCATCGACAGCAAGGGTGAAAACACCATGAAATTCGTGCGTTACACGCCGGAAACCGAGTTTTTCCTGAATTGCTACAACATCCCTGAGCCCGTACACAAGCAGGAAGATCTGCAGGATGCAACCATCCTTGACTTGGTATTAGCACCGCTGGTCGCTTTTGATGATCAAGGCAATCGTATGGGTATGGGCAAGGGGTTTTACGACCGTACCTTTGAGTTCGTGCGCGAAACGAAAAAGCCATTTCTAATGGGACTGGCACACAGCTGCCAGCAGGTAGACTCGCTAGAGTCGGCAGAGTGGGACATCCCGCTGAATGGCTTGGCCACAGAAGAACAGTTGCTGCTGTTTTAATCGTCTATCGAAAAAGCCCGGAGCACCTATGTGGCCGCGAACTGAACTGCTCGACCTGATTGGCATTCAACACCCCTTTATCCTGGCTCCCATGGCCGGAGAAACAAACCCGACGCTGGTAGCAGCCGTCAGCAACGCTGGCGGTTTAGGGGGACTGGGTTGCGCGAAAATGTCCGGCGAAGAATTGATAACTGCCGCCGCCGAAATTCGCACTCTCACCGACAAACCCTTTAACTTTAATTTCTTTGCTCACCCTGAAGCCACGGGCGAATCGAAACTGGATGAAAGCTGCCACCAACTAATTCACTCACTTTATCAGCAGCAACAACTTGGCACGCCACCAACATCAACCCACGCTAAACACTGTGCGCACCGCTCCTTTGATGACGACCAGTTAGGCGCCGTATTGGAAATCAAACCGCGTGTGGTGAGCTTCCATTTCGGCCTTCCCGCTGAGAACAAACTTTCAGCCCTTCGCGAGGCGGGCTGTCTGATTATTTGCTCCGCAACCACCGTCGATGAAGCTGAACATCTCGAGCAACGAGGTGTTGACGCCATCATTGCGCAGGGCTGGGAAGCCGGCGGCCACCGTGGCACATTCGAAGTTTGCAATGAAGATTTTGGCATTGGCACCATGGCGCTGGTGCCGCAAATCGTTGACGCCGTTGACCTACCTGTTATCGCCACGGGCGGTATCGCCGATGGCCGAGGCATTGCCGCAGCATTTATGCTGGGAGCCAGCGCTGTGCAACTGGGCAGCGCATTTCTATCCTGCCCGGAGGCCACCGTCAGCGAATCACACCGAGCAGCATTAAAAAGCGCAAAGGACACCGACACACGGCTGACACGGGCATTTTCAGGCCGTCCGGCCCGAGCAAAAAACAATGCCTACATGGAAAGCATGGCGAAACGGCAGCCAAACCTGCCTGAATTTCCGCAAATGTATCAAGTCAGCGGTGCGCTGATGCAGAGCAGCACTGAGCAGCAGGATGGTTTTGCCGAATTTTTGCTGTACGGACAGGCGGCTGCGCTCAATCGCGAAATGCCTGCGGGAGAGTTGGTAAATAAATTGGTTGATGAGGCGCTGGGGCTGTTGGGAAATGGTAGCCGTTAACTGAAAAACACGCGAAGATCCCTCACATTCGTTCGGGATGACACATCAATCGTCACCCCGGACTCGGACGCCTATCCGGGGCTGGAATGACGACTGCAGAACTACCCTAAAAATTTCTGATAGGCCGGATTATCGGTTTCTTCCTTGTAGGGGTAGCCAATCTTTTCAAAGAACTCATGGGCGAGCTTCTTCTCGTTGGCAGCCACTTGAAAACCCACCATCACTCGACCATAGGCCGCGCCGTGGTTGCGGTAATGGAACAGCGAAATGTTCCAGCGCTGCCCTAGGGTTTGCAGGAATTTCATCAACGCACCAGGGCGCTCCGGAAATTCAAAGCGGAAGATCACTTCATCATCACCTGCGGGGGCATGACCGCCCATCAAATGGCGCACGTGTAACTTCGCCATTTCGTTGTCGGTCATATCCGTAACCGGATAGTCTTTTTCGATCAGGCCATCGATAATTTCACGACGCTCTTCATCACCTTCGCGCAGCTGCACACCAACAAAGATATGGGCATCAACGTCGTCGGCATAGCGGTAATTAAACTCGGTAATATTCCGTTTACCTAACGCACCGCAGAACACTTTAAAGCTTCCCGGTCTCTCGGGAATGGTAACACCAAGAATCGCTTCACCTTTTTCACCTAATTCTGCGCGCTCGGCAATATGGCGCAGACGATCAAAGTTCACGTTAGCGCCACTATCAATAGATAACAGCGTTTGATCCTTAACACCTTCACGGGTGACATATTTTTTGAGGCCTGCGGTGGCCAATGCGCCCGCAGGCTCGGCAATCGAGCGCGTGTCACTGAAAATATCTTTAACCGCCGCACAAATTTCATCCGTCGTAACGGTGATAATTTCATCGACGCATTCACGGATAATTTTGAAGGTTTCTTTTCCCGCCTGCGCTACCGCCACACCGTCGGCAAAAATACCGACTTCTGGCAGAGTAATACGGCGGTTCTTTTCCAGCGCCCATTTCATGCAGGCGGAATCTTCAGCCTCAACACCGATGAGCCTAACTTCCGGGCGCACATAACGAATATACGCCGCCACACCCGCCAACAGGCCGCCACCACCAACCGGTACAAACACCGCATCAAGCTGGCCGGTAACCTGGCGCAGAATTTCCATGCCCACGGTACCCTGACCAGCAATCACCTCGGGGTCATCAAAGGGATGTACATACGTCATGCCCTTTTCCTTGGCCAGCTTTTTGGAATGCTCACTGGCTTCGTCGTAAGTGTCGCCATGCAGCACGACTTTAGCCCCGCGCGCTTTCACAGAGTCCACCTTGATCGGCGGTGTCGTTTTCGGCATGACGATAACCGTTTGAATACCGAGCTTTTTACCGGTTAACGCCACACCCTGTGCATGGTTGCCAGCCGAAGCGGTGATCACGCCACACTTCATCTGCTGCTCGGAAAGCTGGGAAATTTTGTTGTAGGCACCCCGTAACTTGAAAGAAAACACCGGCTGCAAATCTTCACGTTTCAGTAAGATTCGATTCCCAAAGCGTTCAGAGAGTGCCGGCATGTCATCCACAGGTGTTTCGATAGCAACATCATAAACACGCGCTTTGAGGATTTTCTTTACGTAGGTCTGCAACATAATCGGATTCGGTTCAGTTGATCTGGCAAGGTAGGAACACCAGCAAAGCCGGCTGTTCACAGTGAGCGTTATAATAATGACTTATCCTCAACATTTCACCAATTGCCGGGGTTTTCAGAGCATTAGTTGGCAAGGTGCCTACAAACCTTTCGTCGATGACCGTATAATTCAAACTTCCCGTAATTTCCAGGCCCAAATCATGACCCAGGACGAACTCAAACTAGCCGTCGCACAAGCCGCCATCAGCCATATTCAAGGCAAATTAAAAAACGACACCATTGTCGGCATTGGCACGGGTTCGACCACCAATTTTTTTATCGATGAACTGGCGAAAATAAAACACACCTTTGACGGCACCGTGGCCAGCTCCGAAGCTTCGGCTGAACGTCTGAAAGGTCACGGTATTCCTGTTTATGAACTCAACAGTGTCGACCGGGTAGCGGTTTACGTCGATGGCGCTGACGAAAGCAACGACCACCTGGAATTGATCAAAGGCGGCGGTGGCGCACTGACCCGCGAAAAAATCATTGCTGCTGTAGCCGATGAATTTGTTTGCATTGTTGATGCCAGCAAACAGGTCAATGTATTAGGTGAGTTTGCCTTACCCGTTGAAGTCATCCCGATGGCACGCAGCCACGTCGCTCGCGAACTGGTGAAACTCGGCGGTCTGCCGGAATACCGCGCAGGTTTTATTACCGATAACGGCAACATCATTCTCGACGTACACAATCTTGAAATCACCAACGCCATTGAGCTTGAAGAGCAAATTAACGCCATTGTCGGCGTGGTGTGTAACGGCCTGTTCGCGGCTCGTCCCGCCGATTTACTACTGATTGGCAACGCTGGCGAAGTTAGCAGCCTGCAACGGCCTGCGAGCTAGTTGCGAGTTGCTGAAAAACCTTTTCGAGACAGCCAAACAAGGCAAAGTCAGACGACAAAGCGCCGCTTATAAACCGTAAATGAGCAGAGCCTGCCCCGTCTTATCGGGTTTTTGAGTCTGACTTCAACAACCATGGGCGCCTTTAGGCGACACGGTTGTATCCACCATAGCTTTTCAACAATCCGCGGGGGAATCCATCGCCCTGCGCGCTGTCTATCCATAGCATCATCATTACAGGGAAACTGTGTCCGCTATGTCACTATTTTTGAAAATTTCTGCCGTTATCATCGGCCTGTTAATTCTGGTAGTGGGTGGAGTCACCCTCTATCTAGCTACCGTTTTTGACGCCAACGATTACAAGGCCGAAATTCAGGCGCTGGTTAAGCAGCAAACCCAACTGGAATTAAAGATTGATGGTGAACTAAAGCTGTCAGTTTTTCCTTGGTTGGGCATTAGCGTCGAAGATACCTCCCTTGATAGCGCAGATGACCACCTGGCCTCGGCCGGTTATGTGCGCATCTTCGCCAAATTTGCACCGCTGTTAAAGGGACAGATTGAAGTTGATGGCATTGCCCTGCGTGACATCAAATTACACCTGATCAAAGACGCCAAGGGACGTGGCAACTGGCCGCTTGGCACTCCGGACACACAAAACAGCAACAATAGCGCACCACAAGCAGCCGAGTTACCTCTGGCCGCCTTTGCATTGGGCTATCTGGAAATTGAAAATGCCGAGATCAGCTATCGAGATTTAAGCACCGGTAATTTCCAACAATTCCAAAATGTCGAGCTACGCGTTAACAATGTCAGCTCCAACAGTGACTTCCCGATCAGCGCTGACTTTCGTTATCTAAATAACGATCTCAGTACGCCGGTACAGGCACACCTTACTAGCCACGTTTCGCTGAATCTCGACCAACAACAGCTGTCACTCACCGATACAGTGCTCGATATTAATGGCGCTCGCATTCACAGCAATATCGACATCCAGCAGCTGCTTAAGACGCCATTTATTGATGGCCGCTTAACGATCACTGAATTCAAACCTGCTGATTGGGCTGGCATTCTGAAAACACCCGCACTGGCTGATATATCGCTGGATCTGGATATAAAGTCTGACTTTCAGATGGATGCAGGCAAGGGCCAAGCCGCATTACAGAATCTAACAATCTCTGCTTCTGGGCTTGAGTTAAAAGGTGCAATGAATGTCAGCGACCTCAAAAACTCGCTCAGTTATCTCGGCAAATTATCCATCAACCAGCTTAATCCTGCCGCATTGCTACCGGCTATGGGCATTAAACCACCTAAGACTGCCAGCGCTAAGGCACTTAAAAGTCTGACCGGAAGCTTTGATCTCAACGGTACCGACAACAGTTTTAAACTGGCCAATATCAATCTAAAATTTGATGAAAGCACCCTCAAGGGCAATGCCGAAATCAGCTCCTTCAGCAACATGGCGTCACGTTTTTCTCTGGATATCGACAGCCTCAATCTGGACAGCTATTTACCCGCTACCGAAGCCACGCAGTCGCGAGAAGAAACAGCGTCGTCCAACACCTCCGAGGCGCCACTATTACCATTGACCCTGCTGCGCGACCTCAACACCAATGGCCGCCTGCGTATCGGTAAACTGATTGCCTCCGGCCATCAAATCGATAATTTGGATGTCAACGTTGCTGCGGTTAACGGCTTTGTCAGTCTCAAAAGCCTGACCGGCAATCTCTACGGCGGCAGTCTGACCAGTACCGCCAGCATTGATGCTCGCGGTAAAACCCCGCAAATCAACTTCAACAAACGCTTAACCGGCATTCAAGCCTCGCCGCTACTCACCGCGCTTGCCGAGGTTGATTATGTGGATGGCACACTGGATTTACAGGTCAACGGTACGGCCTACGGCAACACCTTGTCCGCCATCAAAAAAACCATCAGCGGCGAAGCTGACTTCAAAGTAACCGACGGCCTGCTGAAAAACACCAACATCGAACAGCTGGTCTGCAAGAGCATTGCTCGCATTCGCGACCGCCAATATGCTGCAAGCGAAGAACAACCCAACACCCAATTTAAGGAATTTAACGGCCACATGAATATTGTTACGGGTGTGATGCAAACCGATCGTTTACTGGTAGCGCTCAATAACCTGCAAATCACCGGCAACGGCATTATCAATTTGCCTGAGGATTCGCTGGATTACAGCATTAAAGCAAAAATAATCGGCGACCTTGAAAATCAGGCCTGTGAAGTGCACGAACGGTATCGCGATATCGCCTGGCCCCTACGTTGCAAAGGCACCTTCAGCGAGGAGCCTTCCAAGCTGTGCGGCGTGGATCAGCGCGAATTGCAAAACATCGCGGCGCAATTGGCAAAAAAAGAAGTTCAAAATAAGGTCAGCGAAAAACTGGATGACAAGCTTAAAGACAAGCTGGGCGACGAAGCCACCCAACAGCTAAAAGACCTGTTCGGTTTCTAGTCGCGGTGGGGGATTTTATTTTCAGCCAAGCCGTGCTCGACTGGTTTGACCAGCACGGCCGCAAAAATCTGCCTTGGCAGCAGGACATCACGCCCTATCGAGTTTGGGTGTCGGAAATCATGCTGCAACAAACGCAGGTTAATACCGTCATCCCTTACTTTGAGCGTTTTATGCAGCGCTTCCCTAATGTGGAAACGCTCGCGCAAGCCAAAGAAGATGACGTGCTGCACCTGTGGACGGGCTTAGGTTATTACGCCCGCGCTCGCAACCTGCATAAATCCGCACAACTTGTTTTTCAGCAATGCGACAGCCAATTCCCCGCCAATCAGGACGAGTTAGAAACCCTGCCCGGCATCGGCCGCTCCACCGCTGGTGCAATTCTCAGCCTGAGTATGCAGCTGCGCGCGCCGATACTGGACGGCAACGTCAAGCGCGTCTTGTCGCGCTTTAAAACCATCGAAGGCTGGAGCGGCCAAAGCAAAACATTAAAAACGCTCTGGCAACTTGCTGAAGAATTAACGCCCCAACAACGTGTTGCAGACTACACCCAAGCAATGATGGATTTAGGCGCAACGGTCTGTACACGCAGCCAACCGCAATGCTCGATCTGCCCTCTACAACAGCACTGTCTGGCATATCAAACCGACAGGGTAAAAAACTATCCGCAGCCCAAACCTCGCAAAACAATACCCACTCGTCATGCCTTTTTCCTGATCCTGCATAACGAAAACGGCCACGTACTATTGGAAAAACGCCCCGCTCAGGGCATTTGGGGCGGCCTCTGGAGTCTGCCTCAGCATGAAGATAAAACCCAACTCATCAAAAATCTTGAGCAAAGTTTGCAGGGCCACATTCAAACCACCGATACGTTACCCGAAATCCGCCACACCTTTTCGCACTTTCATCTCACCATGCAGCCAATACTGGCAACTATCAGCAACACGCCCTCACAGGTCATGGCAGGTCATCTCCGCGACTGGTATCAGCCGCAGCAACTATCCGGCATTGGTCTTGCCGCTCCCATCAAAGCGTTGCTCAATAGCCTTTAACCGAGCCCGCATAAATGTACGTGGCAAAGCCGTTATCAGGTCAGTACAATACGCCAGCTTAGCAACTTCAAATTCAGTCGGAATAAATCATGACACGCAGCGTTTTTTGCAAAAAGTACCAACAGGACATGGAAGGCCTCGAATCTCCACCTTATCCGGGCGCCAAAGGTCAGGAAATTTTCGACTCGGTTTCCAAGCAAGCCTGGCAAGAATGGCTAGCCCACCAGACCATGATCATCAACGAACGCTCATTAAATTTGATGGATCCGGAAACCCGTAAATACCTCACCGAGCAGATGGATAAGTTCTTCGCTAACGAAGATTTTGAGCAGGCTGAAGGTTATGTCGCACCAAGTGAAGATTAATTCACACAATCCACTTTTTTTTGCTTGACTCACAACACTTCAAACGCTTTAATAGCCGCCCTGTTGCCAGCTAGCCCTAACGGGTTAGAAGTAAAATTAGAAAAGCAGCAGTTTGTGCCCGGATAGCTCAGTCGGTAGAGCAGAGGATTGAAAATCCTCGTGTCGGCAGTTCGATTCTGTCTCCGGGCACCATTATTTTAAAAGCCTCGCACTTTGTGCGGGGCTTTTTTGTTTGTGCGCCATCCTGGAATTTACGACTTTCTTTAACTGCTTTTCTTTCACCTCGCGACAGGCTAATCACTAGCCAAACCGCAACTCTTTGCTAAAGTCTTAATAACCCCACTAAACACAGCGCCCACATGAAAAATTTAACCGCACAGGTAATCGCCCTATTATTGATTGTTTTCGGCTCATCCGCTTATGCCGAAATTTATAGGTGGGTGGATGAAAATGGCAAGGTACACTTCAGCGACACGCCCCATGAGGAAGCCAAGGTCGAAATCGTCGAGATAGAGCCCGCTGTAAAAATCGGCACAGTAAAACCGCAATCGGCTGACCATCTTTTTCAACAGGATTTTTCAAAAAGCCAACAAAAACAGCAGAACCGAGAAAATAAAGCCGAGCAACGTCGTCAGAAAAAAGCCGCGACGATAAAAGCCTGTGATGATGCCAAAACCGACCTCGCTAACGCCATTGTGGGCCGCTCTGGGGCGTCATCCTCGTCATCCAAACGCTATTACAACGAAAAAATCGCGCTCGCCAAGGAACGTGAAGACGAGGCCTGTAAGCTCAGTAACTTCAGATAAGCTGCTTTCTCAACCTAGCTCTCACTGGCTGAGAATCACTCCAACAGGTTTAGCTCTTCACCCTGCGCCGCTGAATATCCGCCGAAGTCGCCGCGCTGACATTAAAGATGCCTCGAGCGCTCACAGAGGGAATCATAATGTGCGCCGGTTGCGCCAGGCCGGAAATAAAGGGCCCAACCAGCATGGCGTCCGTCACCGAGCGAATCATGCCCATGGCAATATTACCGGCATCGAGATTAGGCATAATCAGCAAATTGGCCGGGCTTTGCAGGGTGGAGCCCTGAAAGGCCATGCCACGTAGTCTGTCATTCATCGCTGACATGGCGTGCATCTCGCCATCCAGCTCAATATCGGGAAAACGTTCCTGTAGAATTTCGGCCGCTTTGCGCATTTTTACCGCCGACGGTAGGTTGGAGGTACCAAAGTTAGAGTGCGACAGCAGCGCAACGCGTGGCTGCACGCCAAAACGGCGCACACGATCAATGCTGGATCTGGCAATCTCCACCACCTGCTCAACACTGGGATCGAGACTGATAAAGGGATCGGCGATAAACAGCGGGCCACTGTCGAGCAGCAGCACCGCCAGCGAGGAAATATATTGCCCGGGCACGCGCGGTCCGATGACATCGCGAATATCGTGCAGGTGATAATCAAAACGCCCGACCTTGCCACAAATCATGCCGTCAGCCTCGCCACGCGCCACCATCACCGCGCCCAGCACAGTCGCATTGGTACGAATGGCTTTTTTGGCTGCTTCCACGGATACGCCATTACGACCTACGGCCGCGTGATAGTGTTGCCAGTACTCTTCATGATGATCACCTTCCTGCGGATCAAACAGCTCAAAATCTTTACCCGGACGAATACGCAGACCAATCCTGTCGATTTGCTGCTGAATCACCTCGAGACGACCGATCAGAATAGGAAAGGCAACATTTTCATCGACCACCGCCTGTACAGCACGTAGCACATCGCCATTTTCGCCGTCGCTATAAACCAAACGCTCATTCTGCGCTTTGGCCGCTTCAACAATCGGCTGCATAAACAAACCACTACGACACACTGAACTGTGCAGTTTGGCACGATAAGCACGCAGATCTTCAATCGGCCGTGTAGCCACACCACTTTCCATCGCGGCTTTGACAACCGCCACGGGCAGCTCTTCAATCAGGCGTGGATCAAAGGGTTTGGGGATTAAATACTCGGGACCGAATTTAAGCTCTTCGCCAACGTAGGCTTGCGCGACCTCATCAGAGGATTCCTTCAGAGCCATATCGGCAATCGCCCGAACACAGGCCATTTTCATTTCTTCATTGATGGTGGTGGCACCACAATCCAGTGCGCCACGGAAGATAAAGGGAAAACACAGAACATTGTTCACCTGATTGGGATAATCCGAGCGGCCAGTGGCAATAATGGCATCCGGGCGTACCGCTCGCGCCTCCTCCGGCAAAATCTCCGGATTAGGGTTGGCCATCGCTAGAATCAACGGACTAGCCGCCATTTTGGCAACCATCTCAGGCTTTAACAGCCCGCCACTAGAAAGTCCGAGGAAAATATCCGCATCCGCAATGGCGTCATCCAATGTGCGTAACTCTGTATCGCGAGCGTACTTTTCCTTGTATTCATTCATGCCGCCCGTGCGGCCTTTGTAAACCACGCCAGTGCGGTCACAGACGGTGACATTTTCTCGCGCCAGCCCCATGCTGACCATCAAATCAATGCAGGCTATGCTGGCCGCGCCGCCGCCGGAAGCGACCAGTTGAACCTCTTCAATCTTTTTATTAACAATACGTAAACCGTTATAAACGGCCGCAGCGGCAACAATCGCCGTGCCATGCTGATCGTCATGAAAAACCGGAATGTTCATGCGTTCACGTAGTTTCTTTTCAACCACAAAGCATTCCGGCGCCTTGATATCCTCAAGGTTAATACCACCGAAAGTCGGCTCCAGCGCGGCGATAATTTCCACCAGCTTGTCGGGATCGGTTTCATCTATCTCAATATCAAACACATCAATATTGGCGAATTTCTTAAACAGTACGGCTTTACCTTCCATCACCGGCTTGGACGCCAGCGGGCCAATCGCCCCCAGCCCCAAAACCGCCGTGCCGTTGGTGACTACACCCACCAAATTACCGCGCGCTGTGAGATTGGCGGCTTCATTGGGGTCTTCTGCAATCAGTTCACAGGGGTAGGCAACACCCGGCGAATAGGCCAGTGCCAAGTCACGTTTATTGGCGAGGGGTTTGGTCGGCGATATCGAGAGCTTTCCGGGTACCGGTTCGCGGTGATAGCGTAATGCTCCTGCCTTAAAATCTTCTGCCATACGTTCCCCCATGAGGCTAAATAAGATGTCCTGCCGTTTTGAGTATACTCTCCAGATCAACGGCTTCAGCTAATATTTCCATATCGTTGTTTTTCTCTCCAAAATCAGTCACTTCCCTGTTAAAATCCCCAGCCAGATATACTTATCATTTTTTTTGTTCCTTAACAGTCCAGGTTTCTGATCATGCAACCCATGCTAAATATTGCTGTACGTGCTGCACGTAAAGCAGGCGAAATTCTTATTGATGCCGTTGAACGCGCTAACCCTCTGACCATTGAAGAAAAAGGTCGCAACGATTACGTGACAGAAATCGACAGAGCCTGTGAAAGGGAAATCATCTACCACCTGCGCAAAGCCTACCCGGACCACGCCATTCTTGGCGAAGAGGGCGGCAGCAGCGAAGGTAATGA
>Ga0209396_1001124_pt1 | contig 30393 bp, 26 predicted proteins | sample GOMGulsemesocosm_6_FD_184638 | JGI IMG/M metagenome (GOLD analysis project Ga0209396, IMG submission 184638) | Methane-oxidizing microbial communities from mesocosms in the Gulf of Mexico - GOM8C Gulf of Mexico (SPAdes) (version 2) | ecosystem: Environmental > Aquatic > Marine > Cold seeps... | reverse complement strand
AATTTGTGACTATGCATGGCATGATTATGGTCATTTATTTATTAACTGCATTGTTATTAGGTGGTTTTGGTAATTACTTAATTCCCTTAATGGTAGGAACACGGGATATGGTATTTCCATATCTCAATATGTTGAGTTATTGGACTTATCTATTGGCTGTTATTGTATTAATGATGAGCTTTTTTGTGAGTGGTGGGCCTACTGGAGGAGGATGGACCTTATATCCCCCGCAAACAATATTACCAGGTACTCCGGGGTCAGATCTTGGCATTATTTTTATGCTTATCTCTTTAGCTATTTTCATCGTTGCTTTCACTATGGGTGGCCTAAATTATGTCACTACCATTTTACAAGCCCGTGCAAAAGGCATGACTTTAATGCGAATGCCCTTATCTATTTGGGGCATTTTTATTGCCACTATTCTCGGACTCTTTGCATTTCCAGCACTATTAGTCAGTGCGATTATGATGATGTTTGATAAGTTGTTAGCCACAAGTTTTTTCATGCCTGCAATCTATTCATTAGGAGAAAACTTACAACACACAGGCGGTAGCCCAATTTTATTTCAGCACTTGTTTTGGTTTTTTGGTCATCCAGAAGTTTACATTGTTGCTTTGCCTGCTTTTGGCATGGTATCAGATGTGATTTCTATTCATGCTAGAAAAAACATCTTTGGTTATCGGATGATGGTTTGGGCTATTGTTGCTATTGGTGGTTTAAGTTTTGTGGTTTGGGCTCATCACATGTATGTCAGTGGCATGAATCCCTACTTCGGCTTTTTCTTTGCAACCACTACATTGATTATCGCAGTGCCGACAGCTATCAAGGTGTATAACTGGCTACTTACTTTATGGCGCGGCAATATTCATTTAACTATACCCATGCTGTTTGCAATTGGTTTTATTTTTACTTTCACTCATGGCGGCTTAACGGGTTTATTTCTGGGCAATGTGGTTGTTGATCTGCCTTTATCTGATACTTTTTTTGTTGTTGCCCATTTTCATATGGTAATGGGCGTTTCTCCCATTATGGTTTTGTTTGCTGCTATTTATCATTGGTTTCCTTTATTAACAGGTCGGTTTTTAAATAATAAGCTTGGAAAAATACACTTTTGGGGAACTTTTTTAGGGACTTATGCAATCTATTTACCTATGCATTATTTAGGGTTTTTAGGTGTACCTAGACGTTATTTTGCGCTGGGAGATACTGATTTTATTCCTGCATCGGCACAAACATTAAATGCCAGTATTTCAGTTTCAGCCATCATAGTTGGCATGATTCAATTAATTTTCATTATCAATTTAATTTGGAGTGTTTTCAAAGGCAAGAAATCAGGTCCAAACCCATGGCATGCAAACTCACTTGAGTGGCATACACCTCAATGTCCACCAATACATGGTAATTGGGGAGAAAAACTACCAGAGGTTCATAGATGGGCTTATGACTATAGTGTGCCAGGGGTGAAAGATGACTTTATTCCACAAAATCTATCTCAACAGCAAGTGGTACTACTTGATGAAAATGACATTTCAGGAAACTCTGGAGAGAAAAACTCATGAAGTTATTAACAATATTAATGGAAAAACCTTGGTTAACTCCTGACTATGACGTTAACCAAGTTAATTCAGTTCAAAATGATCAATCGAAAATAGGTAAAACAGCTTTATTGTTTTTTTTAATGGTAATCACTATCTTATTTTTATTGATCACAGTGACCTTTTTAACTCGCTCTCAGTATTATGACTTTCAGGCACTTGCTGGCCAACCTTGGCTTCCTTTTACGCAACCTAAACAACTTTGGCTAAATACTGCTAGTTTGATAGTGGCAAGCCTTACATTACAGCTTGCAGTGATGTATTCAAAAAAAATGAAAGTGGATGTTTCATTAATTTTTGTCAGTTTTGCTACCGTTTTTAGCTGTTTGTTTATTATCGGTCAATTATTGGTTTGGCAGAAGTTAACCAATACCGGTTACTTCATAGACTCAAACCCAGCCAATAGTTATTTCTATTTATATACGGGTTTACATGGATTGCATTTATTTGGAGGTATTTTTGCCTTAGTACGAGTGTTAGCAGTATTTTTTCGCCGTACTGATCCAAAGCGCTTCAGTAAAAACCTTTCGTTATGTGCCGTTTATTGGCATTACTTATTGTTAGTTTGGATATTACTGTTTCTGTTATTAACAGCAACTGAAGATACCTATAAAACCATTGCACTTATATGTGGCTTCTAGCTGCATCTGTATTGCGTACTTTAAGCATTAGGAGGAATTTATGTCTTCTAAATTAAATAAAGATGAAATTAACTCAGTTTGGCAAGAAGTGGTTCAAGACTTTTCGGGAGATAAACAAGTATTTGATATGCCATGGGGAAAGTTGATGATGTGGATTTTTCTCATCAGCGATACCTTTATTTTTAGCGTATTTCTTACCGGCTATATGCATGTCCGAATGGCTGCTACCGATCATTGGCCTGTTTCTAGTGAAGTATTTGCCATGACTATTGCAGGGAATTCCATCCCTTTAGTTTTAATTGCAATTATGACTTTTATATTAATCACCAGTAGCGGCACTATGGCTATGGCGGTTAATTATGCATATCGTGGAGAGATCAAAAAAACTGTTTATTTAATGTCTGCAACTGCATTACTTGGGGCATGTTTTGTTGGTATGCAGGCATTTGAATGGACAAAGCTCATTGTTGATGAAGGGATACGTCCATGGGGAAACCCACTGGGTGCGACACAATTTGGCGCGGTATTTTTTATGATAACAGGTTTTCATGGCTTACATGTTAGTGCTGGGGTCATTTATTTAGCTGTTATCGCAAAGCGGATTAATAGTGGTGTTTACGAAAAAAAAGGCTATCAAATAGTCGAGATCACAGGCTTATATTGGCATTTTGTAGATTTAGTTTGGGTCTTTATTTTTGCTTTCTTTTATTTATGGTGAGGGGAATATTATGACTGGCTCAGAAGTACAACATCATCCAATTGGTCTATATTTGAAAATATGGATACTCTTATTTGTACTCAGTACATGCTCTTACCTTGTTGATTATATGGAATTTCAAGGTACTTTAAGGTGGGCTTTAATCTTAATGTTTATGTTTATGAAAGCGGGGCTAATTTTAAGTGTTTTTATGCATGTAAACTGGGAGAAACGCGCGTTAAAATTACTTTTGTTTGTGCCATTAAGTGCAATTGTTATTTTAATTACTTTAATGTCAATTGAAGCGGATTATATTTTTTTAAACCGGTTTATTTATTTGTTTAAAGTGTGAGATAAAAATGAATGATCACATAAGAAAAAAGATTGTGTTGGTATTCGTTATTTTATTAGTATCAGTGACATTAATGGCATTATTTTCATTGAGTATTAGCCCTGATTTTGTGAGTAAAGGTAAAAAAAGTAATACCGTATTTTTTAATGCTATGGAGCTTGATGCATTTTCATTAATAACGCATAACAATGATATGTTTACTAATAAAAATTTATTTGGAAAATGGCATATTATTTCGTATGGGTATATTCAGTGCCCAGATATTTGCCCTATGACATTACTGACTTTAACGCGACTTTCACAGTTAATTAAAAAAAACAATGAAATCACAGATGTGTCATTTTTGTTTTATACAGTAGACCCTAAACGTGATACGACAAATAAGTTAGCACAATATATTTCTTATTTTGATGATGATTTTATTGGTCTAAGAAAAAATAAAGATCCGAGTTATCTTAATTTTGAACAAAATTTAGGTATGCAAATTAAAATTGATAATGAACAAAACCAATATAATGTGAGCCATGGTTTGGCAATATATTTGATTGACCCTGACGCAAAGTTACACGCTATTTTTAAACCCATGACAAACTCTTTAGGTCATTTGAGTTTTACAAGCAAAGATATCTATCAAGATTTTCTTAAATTCCACCAAAATTATCTCGTTAATTAAACAAACCAATCACTAATAAATTCGAGTTTAGGCACTCTAATAATCTTATATGAAATATCACAATACGTCATAGCTGACATCACATTTGAAAATTGATTATGATCTATTTTTATTCAGTATTGCTGTGCCCCGGCTTCGATATAAATTGAATCAGCTTTAAGTAATGCATCATATATTATCATTATGATTTTATATGCATTACTTAAAACAGGACCTGTCTCAGCAGAGAAGTCAACAAATAAGCCTTTAAATTTAAGTTGCGCTTTTTCGTGGAAATATATAGTTAAATTAAATATTATTTATGCCGATATAATCCATATAAACTTTAGTTGGAGTAAGTGATATGTCATGCCTTACAAGGAAATTACAGCACCGATTATCGAATCATTTAGTAAAACAATTTGATTCGGATACTTTGCTAAAAACTCCTCCTTACCAGCTTAGAGAAAAACTCATATCTGAAGGTATTTGCCCATCTGATGTTACTTTAGAACAAGTTAAAATGATTATTGAGAATAGATAATTAAAAATGAAATAATAACAAACATAGCGAGTTTTGCTTAATTGGGTTTAAGGTCTAATATTAATTGAACATATATATTCAAATCACTTTCAGATACTTGAATTTGTATTAGATTAAAGGGGGTATTATGTCTGGACCCAAAGTGGCTGGAGACTCACCGACCGCGGTAGAGGTTGAAGCAGGTAAAGCTTATATGTGGTGTGCATGTGGTTTAAGTAAAAAACAACCATTTTGTGATGGTACTCATGGTAAAACTGAATTTAGACCTCTATTTTATAAGGCTGAAAAAACACAGACTCTCTATTTTTGTAATTGTAAATCTACAAAAACCGCGCCTATATGTGATGGCTCCCATAAAAAGTTGAGATTGTAACGTTTTAAATAGTCAGGCTGATATTATTATCAGCCTGTTTTTATTTTCTAAAGGGTTATCAATGAATGCTCTAGCATTGCGCTTATTTGCAAAATAATTTTCTTTTCAATTTCAGGTTCAAATTGTTGAATTCTTGGAGTATGAATATGTCCAGTTGGGATATCAGATTTGAGCTGATTTCTTAATCGGATACTACGATAAGATATTTCATTTGATAAATAACCGCCGCCTGAGCCACTTACTGCCGTTTGGTTTTCGAGGTCTGTAATATTTTTTGCTTTAAACGTTTTTTCTAATGTTGTTATTTTATTATTATCTATAACCTTATAAGGACCTTTTGCTAATTGCATTGCTTTTACGGGTAAACTAAATTCAACAAATTCATTTCCCGGTAAAGGTCGATCATATAATTTTGAAATTACAGGACTTATTTTGGTCCCACCAGACAAAATATTTAAATTATCTGGTGCTGTAACACTACGGCGTTTTCCTGGAAATCGTTCAAGATCAAACTCCGTACGACCCATGCTAACAGTAACGATCATATCTACATTGTTAAGAGCGTAGTAGGGTGCTAATAATGATTCTATAGTGCCTTTATCAAAATCTTCGTAACGTACAGGTATCATTACCGTATTTATTTCAGCTGTGATGCCATTATATTGAATTATTTGACCATCCATCAAAAGCGCAGCAACACCTGAAGGATTACTCTGGTTAATATTTTTATCTAATAAAAAAGGGTCAAATCCTGTTAATAAAATCTTTTTCATTGCACCTTTAGTGTAATTTAATTCGGTTCGTCCCCTTGAGCCTTGTTCTAAAATATCTAATAAAGTTACTTTCTGCGATTTACTAATTTCAAAATCAGGTGAATTTTCTCTTAAAACTTTACTGCTAAGTAGTCTAGCCCAATATAAAGGACGATCATCGAAACTATTACTTGAGAGGATTTGATCTTTTGCTTTTATCCACAGATTATCTGAATAATGAGAAACCAACTTTTCTGCTGAAATGTAATTATCAACTTTTAACCACTTTTTTTCAAAGTCATTAATAACATGTTCAAAAGTAGAAATTACATCGGGCATTATCTTTGTAGCTTGTTCAATGCGACTCTCTTCTATGGTTAATGGCGCTGCAAAAGCATTTATGCTAAATAAAGATAAAGCACATAAAGATGTTTTAAGAGACATATTTATCCTAATTCCTGATCTTTCAAAAGTTTATTTTTGCTAGTATCGCATTTTGTGACTGATCATTACATGGGGGAGGCTGAAGATTATTTTTACATAAACCAATCAGCCAATCGGGTTGTTTTTCAGTATCTGTAATTTTATTAATTCTAGATATTTTAGTGTTCTTTGCAACTGGACCGTATACTACACGATATTTTATATGGCGATGATCATCGCTTAAAATCACTTTAGCATTTAAGTTTTGATATAAAATAGCACGCGTAATTGCGTATGCTTTATTATTAAAACTACCAATTACCTTGTAGTATTCAACTGTATTATTACGGGGTTTTAATCTTACTGGAGCGTGCAGTAATTGTTTATTATTCGTCTTTATTTGTGTTGATAACCTTAGTGTACTTTTTACAGAAGATTTAACTAATAATTCAGGTTCAAAAGGTATGTCTATTTTGGCAACTTGAGTTTCAAGTGTATTTTGTTCTACTCGGTTTGTTTTACGACATACCATTTCATCTAATACAACACGGTGCAATGCGCAGTCTTGCTCTGCCATAATCGAAATAGCGTGATCTGAGAGTGACTTGCCCGTTGTTAAATAACTCATACCGCTTATCCCTAAACTTACTAACTGTAGAGTTGCGCAGCCTGTTAGCAATAACATGATTACAATGTATAAACAGATTTTTATTTTCATAATTTATCTTAGATATTTAAACCGTATGATATTTAGGCAAGAACAGTACCAGTAGAAACTTAAAATTGATAAACATATGAAACAGCAGGTTTTAAATATTAAAGTTGAAAAATATTACTTATATTTAAATGAGTTTATTAATAAGTGTAAAAAAAGGGCAAAGCCTTGCCACTCCAAAAAAAGTTATGACTATACTTATACCAATGCCTTATCTTCCGCTGAGTGAATACTTTATTTACGGAAATGGTATTAATAGGTTCGGGAATTATCAGGTATCTGGGTTGACTACTATAAAATTAATTTTGGTGATAAGTATGATCTATTCTAGTATTTCATTTTCTTGTGAATTGCAGTTAGATTTAGATAAGTTGACTATTAATTCGGAGGTTTAGCCGCCTTTTTAAACAATTGATGAGAACGGTGTGATGCATGGCATCGCAACAAAATAAGCTAAAGAAGTGTTTTAACTTAAAAAGTTTGAACTCGATTTGTATTTAACTGCAAATATTCAAAGCGATAAAGCGATAAAAAGTTTATCACTCAGCTACAACAACTTTTTTGTGTCATTATCCGCCACATTAATTTTCATTTAATAGTGCATCGTTGACATATTTTCCTATGGCTAAACTGGCTGTTAATCCTGGTGATTCGATACCAAATAAATTAACTAAGCCCTTAAGATTATGTTCTTTACAAGTCTGAATGTTAAAGTCTTTAAATCCATCGTTAGGGCCTTGTAATTTAGGGCGAATACCAGTGTAGGCAAGCTGTAACTTTTCTGAGGTTATACTTGGGAAATATCTTTTTATCGTATTGAGAAATTTTATTTTTAGATCATTAGAAAAGTCATAATTAAGAGTATCTATATAGAGTGTATCTGGGCCAAATTTAATTTGGTTAGCTAAATCTAATGTGGCATGTATTCCTAATCCTTGAGTCTTGAGCTCAGGTACAGGATAAATTAACTTACTAAATGGGCTTTTACCTGAATAAGTAAAGTAATGACCTCTACACCAATGTACTTTAGGTATTAACCTCTTCTGCAGCCCTTCGATTGAGTTTGCTACTTGTTCACTATGAAGTCCTGCACTATTTATTAAATAACGGCACTTCATGGTCATAACTTCCCCTTGGCAGAGTAGGGTGACTATAAAACCTGAGTCGATTGGAGTGGCACGAATCATTTTAGTGTTACCAACAAAGAACCCATTATTACTTTCTATTTCGGCAACTAAACTTTGCATATAGGTATGAGAGTCAATAATACCAGTTGAAGGTGAAAGTATAGCTGAAGTGGCTCGTAAGTTAGGTTCACAGTTATTTAGCTGGTTTTGGTTAAGCCATGTTATATCATCGACGCCATTGTTTAGTGCTTTTTGTTTAATGTGTTCTAAGTGTGTTTCTTCAAGCGTATTTTGTGCAACGATTAATTTGCCAACTTGCTTAAATGGAACATGACGGGCTTTGCAGTATTGATATAAACTTTGCTTACCTAGAATACATAGATTAGCCTTTAAAGAATTTTTTGGGTAATAAATTCCAGCGTGTATCACTTCACTGTTTCTACTACTTGTTTCTTCACCAAATCCTGAATTTTTATCTATTACGATAACGTTTTTTTGAGTTTGACTCATTTTTGCCGCAATAGCTAAACCAACTACACCAGATCCAATAACAATAACGTCAACACTTTCCACTTTTATGCCTTAAATTACTTCAATTTTGATTATTTTAATTTAAATAATCAGTGTTAGACTGATAGGTATTAAAAATATAATAATAAAAACAACAAGGAAAGGTTAATAATGTTATTAGATAATTTAAAGCAACAAAAACATTTTAAGCTTTTAGGCGAAAAAATAACGAGCGTTACTGAGAAAATATTACAAATATTTGACCGGTTATTAGCTGGGCCTCGTAATATTGTAACTGCGTGGCATAAGTTACACGCAAATCAAAAAATATATGTGCTCGCTTTTGGGTTACTTATTGCCTATGCAGATGAAATTTTTTCGGGAAAAGAAGATTACATCACAGTTGTTGGGTGTATTGCTTTGATTGCGATGGCGCGAGAGTTATTGAGTCTATTTACTAAAATTTGGGATACGATGCTTGGTAAAAGTATCGTGCTTGTACTCTATGCCATTGTCGCTAATTTTACGCTTTCATTGTCAGCGCAAAAAATAAATATGATTGTAGGTGTCGCGCCATCAGAACTCATTTATACCCAAGGCTTAACAACTTTAATGATGCTGCCTTTTTGGATATTATTGTTGAGCGTATTAGCGCTTACCTTTGTATTTGTTGGTTCACAGTTTAAAAGCATCTTTTTTGGATTGCTAAGATTATTACGCCTACATCATATAAAACCAGAAAATAAAGAACATTTTTCAGGTATATTCTTAATCATAAGGTTAATTATATTACCATTAGTGATAATGACATTAGCGCAAGGTTTAACTTGGTATAGTCAAAAAATACATATTCAAAATTTATCATTTGATATCACCGATTTATTAAGCAAAGAGCAAAAAATAAACTTAGAAGAAGAAAAGCACAGCGCTAAAAAAGAAATTGAAACGGAATTAAAGGTTGAGTTTGGAACTGCTTTAGTTGAAAAAAGCATAAAGTCACAAAATACAGAACGAATCATTTCTTCATCGGTAAAAAAATCACCAAAAGCGCTTGAAGCAGAATTAAAGGCAGATCAAATTGCTTCTATATCTGCAAAAGAGCTTGAAGGAAAATTAGAGGCAGATAAAATTACTTCTTCTACATCAACAAACGAAATGGAACTAGAAGAAGTAAAAGTATTTAGGTTTGGTGGGAAAGTAGACGCTGACAGTTCTGGGCTAACTTTATTTGATCGTGCAATTGCGAGCTTTGTCTATCACTTTGAAGCATTTGAATTTTCTCGTTGTAAAATTACCAAAACAGAAAGAGCTGTGCCACTAAATGAAAATGATATTTTAGTTGTTGAGAAAGATAACTCAGATATTGGTTTTAAATTTAGTGCTAGGCTATGTGAACTTAAATAAATGCTATGGGGTTGTTGTTCTAAAGCACAACCTCTTATGCCGAATCAATAGGCTTGGCTCAATATGAATTATCCCATTAATATAAAGATATTACTGTAGATAGGATTATGGATGAAATATGTTGGAAAAATGCAACCTGCAAATTTTATTTAGGGTATTGGAGTCAGGTTACCAAGATAATAATTTGCAAAAACTAAAGCGAAATCAGCTCACATCATTTACAAATTTTAGCTACGCATGACAGGTATAAAGCAGCTTTATGATTGATGAAAATTGTAAATGTGAATTTTGACATACTCGCTTACATCTAAAGCATATTAAATTGAAATTTATTCCTTAATATCACTCTCTTATTGAGAGGTTTTATTAAGGAATAAATATAAATGCAAAAAGATGGATATCATTGGTACCTTAATTCTTCTCCCTTAAAATTAATCACTCAAACAAGTTGGTTACTGTTTGCGGCTATTTTTGCTTTATTAGCTTATGAAGTAGTAGAATCCTCAATCATTGCAAAACATGGAGATAATTCACTTTCCTTGTTTGGTTTTGTTTTACCTTTAACAACATTTTTGAGTGCCACAGCCATTGCTGTCGCAATACGCTCTAACATGGTGTTAGTGAAATCACATCAATCCCAAGCACAGTACATCACATCGTTAATGTTATGGGCGGGCTTAACCGCTATTTTAATTGGTATTGCATTTTATATTTCCAAAGAGGCTTTGTTATCTTTATTAGGTTTTGATGTTTGGTTAACTCAATTTACAATACAAAATCAGTTGCTATATAAAACGCAGATAATGTCGTATCTAGATTATAAAGTTTACTCACTTATCGCATTATTTTTTATCTGGCAAATAAGTACGATTTTAAGAACCTTAGGTTTTCATAAGCGCTCAGCAGCATTGCTTCTTGGTTGGATGTTATTGAAACTATTTATGTTAGTTCAGGTTATTGATGTCCAAAGTTCAGAACTGATTATAAAACTAGGTCAGCTTCATTTTACCTCTGATATGTCTTTTGCTTTATTAGGCTTGATATTGTTAGGTCAGAAAACCCAATTCTGCTTTAGAACGCTAAAGTTAGATATTATTTTTAAAGATAAGAAAGTAAGCGCTATATTAATGCTTCAGCAATTGATCCCACCATTATCTTTGGCATTTCTAATGGCACTTGTTGCTCGAGTAGATGAAAGTCATTTGGGGGTGTTTTCCCTTGTATTTAGATTAGAGCCTTTATTATTGCTACTGCCCATGGTTTTGACCGCTTCTTTACCGGCAAGTATTGGGTTGAATTTCTGGGCTGGCAATAAAAGGTGTTGTTATCAGGTTTTAAAATTATCGTTTATATTTATCATGGTATTTCAATTGATATTTGCTGTTTTGTTAAATATGTATTTATCTGAATTAATACAAGCGCTATGCCCTGATTGCCAACAAGTTAAAATGATAAAAGATTACCTGACTCTACTGCCATTTAGTTATATGGCTTTAGGTATCGTTATTTTATACCCATCTTGCCTTAATGCGATCGGGCGACCCAAGCAGGCATTAATTATGCTCGTTTTGCATCGTATGGTTTTAATTCCAGTTTTCGTTTTATTAGTATTTTTAAGTGGATATCAAAACTATATGTATTACGCTTTGTTTTTTGCGCATTTAGTCGCAGGATTATACGTACTATTACATTTTAAAAAATCAATGGTTCCAGAAAATTATAGGCCTGATGAAATGAAGATTAATTCAAGTTTAATTAAGTCAAATTGAACAAGTTAAGTTCGTGCTTTTAGAATCCAAAGAGTTGAGGTTGATTTATCATATTAATTATATGAATTTAATTTGGTAAATCGTTTGAAGGGCTGATTATATTTGAACTTTTAATACTTTTATTTTAAAAAAGGACTTGACTCTAAATGAGTAATCTTTATAATTTATCCCGCTTGAAAGTACGTTTATATTTATGATACACCATTACGATGTCTTTAGTAGTACCTCGTCCTGTTTACATAAGTAATAGCAACATATTTCAGCTTTACTTGTCTTCATAAGAAGACTTTAATTACTCTTGAAAAAATAGGAAGATATTATGTCTACTACAACTACTGGTACAGTAAAATGGTTTAACGAATCTAAAGGTTTTGGTTTCATCGAGCAAGAAAATGGTCCTGACGTTTTTGCACATTTCTCTGCAATCGTAAGCGATGGTTTTAAAACTCTTGCTGAAGGCCAACGTGTATCTTTCTCAGTAACTACTGGTCAGAAAGGTCCACAAGCTGAGAACATCCAAGCTATCTAATTTGCATTTGCAAATTGTAGTTTTAATCTCTTAAGAGATTAGAAAAAGGCAAACTAAGGTTTGCCTTTTTTAATGCCTAAATTTTATTTGCTACTAATTCTTGATGATCAAAATCATCTACATTTATCGTTAATAATCGACCTATTTCAGCTTGCTCTAATGCGTGAGCTTCATCAAGTGTTATCACTTCAAGTTCTAACCCCATTTTTGCTATTTTATCTAAAGCCATAAAGGGTAATTTTTGGCCTTTAGCGGAGCAAACTTTTTCAAAAATAGGTTCTACGGCTAAAATATCTTTCAGAATTCTCTCTTGTCGACCAATGAGGTTTTTAGGCTCATCTGTTAAATATAAATAATGTGCTAAACGGTTTCTGGTTTCACTTGGAACTTGAAGAATATGTGCAATAGCGTGTTCTAGTTTATCTGTCGGCTTTCTGACTGGGCGTCCCCATGGGAATAAAATAATTTTTAGTAACGTTCTTAAAGGCGCTAATGGCATGTTGTTTATGAGATCAGCTAAAGCTCTTTGGCAATGATATAAGTGATTTTGGCAGCTCCAATGAACAAGATCAAAATCCTCTCGCTTGCGTCCTTCATCATTATATCGCTTTAAGGTTGCACTAATAAGGTAAAGATAACTTAATAAATCACCTAATCTTGCGGAAATGCGCTCTTTTCGTTTGAGAGAACCACCAAATACACTCATACATATATCAGACATTAATGCTAAAGAAGCACTGAAACGTGAAGCTGTCTTATAAAATATTTTTGTGTCATCTTTATAAGGAGCAGTTGAAAATTTAGCACCAGTTAAAGATAACCAAAATGTTCTGACAAAATTTGAAATAGTAAAACCCACATGCCCTAATAACGCTTCATCAAATGCTTTTACAGCTTCTTCTTTATTTTCCATATCACAAATTTGTAATTCAGTTAATACAAATGGATGACAGCGTATGGCTCCTTGACCATAAATAATCATATTACGAGTGAGAATATTAGCCCCTTCAACGGTAATGGCTACGGGAGCGCCTTGATACGCACGACCTAAATAGTTATTAGGACCTAAGCAAATACCTTTTCCGCCATGTATATCCATTGCATTATCTATGGCTGTACGCATTTGTTCTGTGAGGTGATACTTTATAATTGCAGATATCACTGATGGTTTTTCTCCAAGATCAATCGCACCAGTAGAGAGTGATACTGCAGCATCTGAGCTGTAAGCAAAACCAGCAAGTTCAGCTAAAGGTTCTTCTATACCTTCCATATGACCTATAGGCAGTCTAAATTGCCGACGAATTCTACTATATGAGCCACTGGCAATAGCTGCTGCTTTAATACCACCTGCTGAATTAGAGGGTAATGTAATGGCACGACCAACAGATAAGCATTCAACTAACATTCTCCAACCTTGACCTGCCATTACTTGCCCTCCGATTATAAAGTCAATGGGTACAAATACTTCAGATCCTCGGGTTGGACCATTTTGAAAAGGTACATTTAAAGGAAAGTGACGGCGCCCAATTTCAACGCCATCGAGATCGGTAGGAATTAACGCGCACGTGATCCCTGGATTTTTGTCTTTACTTAATAAACAGTCAGGGTCTTGTAACTTAAATGCAAGGCCTAATACAGTCGCAATAGGCGCTAACGTGATATATCGTTTATTCCAAGTGAGTTTTATGCCTAAAATATCTTTACCTTGCCAGCTACCTTTACATACAATACCAAAGTCAGGAATACTACTGGCATCAGAGCCAGCCTCTGGTGAGGTCAATGCAAAACATGGAATGTGTTTACCAGTTGCAAGTCCTGGTAAATATGTTTGTTTTTGTTTGTCAGTGCCGTAATGTTGAAGTAACTCCCCTGGCCCTAGAGAGTTAGGCACACCCACAATAGAAGATAACAACATAGATTTACTGCTGAGTTTTTGTAATACGCAAGATTGGGCAAAAGCAGTGAATTCTAATCCGCCGTATTCTTTTTTTATTATCATGGCAAAAAATTGATTATCCTTTAGGTATTGCCATATATCTTCAGGTAAATCAGTAAGTACATGTGTTGCTTCCCAGTCATCTAACATGGCACAAACAGTTTCAACAGGGCCTTCCAAAAATCCCTTTTCTTGTACAGATAAGCGTGGTACTGGATATTGATGAAGTTTTTTCCAATTAGGATTGCCACAAAATAAATCTGCTTCCCACCAGGTTGTACCTGCTGCAATCGCTTCTTTTTCAGTTTTAGACATGGTGGGCGTGATTCGTTTAAATACTTTAAAAATAGGTTCGATAATATATTGATGACGTAAACTTGTGACCCATAAGGGTAATGTTACTACAACAAAAATGAGCCAGGTAAGTGTTGAAAAGGCGCCCATAAATGAGCCAATTAATAAAATGAAAAGGCTTAAACCTAAACAGGTATTTAAGTTCGATCTATGGTAACTGGCTATGGCAAGGCTCAAAAATAAAACTAAAACAAAATATGTTGTCATTAATATTTCCCTTTATAAGTCATTTAAAAAAGGTGCAATTATTACTTTTTTATTAAGTTTAGTGCATATTGATTTCTATATTAGATTAAACATAAAAATTAATACTTTAAGAGCTCTTATTATATTTTTTCAACCATATTGTGACTTGTGATTTTAACCAGTTTTTAAAACATGAAATATTAATATTGGTGTCCTGAGCGGATTGTTGATTAGGATGTAGCAAATAGTAGCCACTATTGGCTTTAATTGAATTAAATGGAGCGATTAGGTCACCACAAATAATTTCTTTAGTTATTAAGCTTTGTCTTGCTAATGCAATACCTTGACCTGAAATAGCAGCTTCAATTGCCAGATCTGTACGATTAAAATAATGTCCTCTGTTACTTGTTATTTCGCTTAAGTTATTCATATTAAGCCAATAACGCCATTCATGATCTGGTTCTGTTCCGGACCATGGCAAAGCATCGTGTAATAAAGTTATATTTTGCCAATGCGTATGGTTATGTAAACTAAATTTCTTTATATAACGAGGGCTCATTACAGGAATTAATGTTTCGCTCATAAGAAATTCACAGTGGGTATTATTTGGGAGGCTTGAGTATGGAATTGGGCCAAAATCTATCATCAAATCATAATCAGGTTTACTTTTATCTACTAATGCAGCATCGGCAAATAGTTGGATTTGAATATATGGATATTGTTGATAAAAATCTTGTAACTTTGGCACTAACCATTTGTACGTAAAAGAGGGAGTAGATTTAATTCTAATAATTTTATTTGTATTTTGAGAAACTTGTAATTGATTTATTGTTTGGCTTATTGATTTTAAACTTGGTTGCACAACTGCAAACATTTCTTCACCTTCTTTCGTTAAACTTATTCCTCGGGAGTGACGTATAAAAAGTACTAATTTAAGTTGCGCTTCTAAATTAGCCATTTGTTGACTGACGGCACCTGCAGTAATACATAATTCTTTACTAGCCTGAGTAAAGTTTAGGTGTCTTGCTACAGCATCAAAGGTACGTAATGCTGCCAAAATTTGAGCATTTAATGGCATGTTAGTCATTTTAGAGTTAAGTTTCACTTACATCTTATGTTAGCAATTATGCATTGTGGTGTCGGTATAAATATTTAAACTGGGTAGCTAAGATCAAAGGCTAATAGGGTTTATGTGTGAATGTTTTAATACTCGGAAGTGGTGTAATAGGTGTAACCAATGCATGGTATCTTGCAAGGTCAGGGCACCAAGTTACTGTGATTGAGCGGCAATCTGATGTTGCTTTAGAAACAAGTTTTGCCAATGCAGGGCAAATATCACCAGGATATTCTGCGCCATGGGCAGCTCCTGGTGTACCTATCAAAGCAATGAAATGGTTGCTTCAGGACTTATCACCATTAAGAATAAATCCTACTTCAGATATAAAGTTATATGCTTGGATGACAAGGTTATTATTGAATTGTAACGCTAAGAGCTATCGTATTAATAAAGAACGTATGTTGCGTATTGCACAGTACAGTCGAGATAGTTTACAAATACTCAGTAAAGAACTATCTCTGGATTATGATCAAGGTAGCCAAGGAACATTACAGATTTTCCGTCACGAAAAGCAAATGCTTTTAGCTCAAAATGATATAAAAATTCTAGATGAGTGTGATATTAATTATCAATTATTAAATAGTGATGAATGTATTGATTATGAACCGGCACTTTCATCAATGGGTAACAAATTAATTGGTGGTCTGCGATTACCTGAAGATGAAACCGGTGACTGTTATCGTTTTACACAAAGCCTTGCGCAAAAGTGTAAAAGTGTGGGCGTTCGATTTATGTTTGAGCATGAGATACTGAGTTTAGAAACGAAGAAAGGAAATATTACAAAAGTTAATACTAACAAAGGTAATTTTAGTGCCGATGCTTATGTAATGGCATTAGGTAGTTATTCAGCTTCTTTACTTAAAACATTAAGCATTAACTTACCTGTTTATCCAGTTAAAGGGTATTCACTAACAGCTCCTATCAAAAATGCAGCAATATCGCCAATTTCAACAGTAATGGATGAGACCTATAAAGTGGCTGTAACACGATTTAATAATCGTATCAGAGTAGGGGGGACGGCTGAATTAACTGGGTTTAATTTAGACTTACCGTTTTCTCGGCATGAAAACCTAAATTTTGTGATCAATGATTTATTCCCAGATTCGGTAGATATGAGTCAGGCACAATATTGGACTGGTCTGAGACCAATGACACCTGATGGAACGCCTATTTTAGGGGCTTGCAGTATTAAAAATTTATATATAAATACTGGCCATGGCACATTAGGATGGACTATGGCCGTTGGTTCTGCGCGATATGTAACTGATATTATTAATGGCACAAAGCCAGAGATAAATACTGAAGGTTTATCTCTGGCAAGGTATGGGTGATTACTGGCGTGCCGCCTATAACATTTGAAGATTTTTGAAATGATTATCTAAATCTAAATCTAAATTTCATGATTTTCTTAATGTATTTATATCAATTCTATTTAGTGAGTGAGCAAATATAAATGAGAATAAATTTTCAAGAGCACAGGTTTGTTGTTCATGACAACACCGCTATTGTATGTTTAGACCATTTAGATTGATCATTTATTTATTATTGGAATGGGTATTACACAATAAAGCGATTTAATAAGTTTTGTTGTTCTCGAGAAATACTTTTTTGTTCTGTCATTGCTTCGTTTGTAATGTGTGCGCTATCGGCAACTTGTTGAGATAAATCCTTAATGTTAGTTGTATTTCTATTAATTTCTTCAGCAACTAAACTTTGTTCTTCGGCAGCTGTGGCAATTTGAAAGTTCATCTGGGTAATTTGACCTATTGATTCTCTAATATTGCTTAATGCATCATTGGCTTGTTGTGCCTTTGTAACACTGTGACTCGCTTCTGTTTGTGATTTAGACATGACAATGGCCACTGATTGGGCACTTTTTTGTAGTAACTCAATCATACTTTTAATTTCAGAGGTAGCAGATTGCGTACGTTGTGCAAGGGTTCTAACTTCATCGGCAACAACGGCAAATCCACGACCTTGTTCTCCTGCTCGAGCGGCCTCAATAGCGGCATTCAGCGCTAATAAATTTGTTTGTTCGGCAATGCCTGTAATAACTTGTAAAATAGACTCTATATTTGCTGTTGAGCTCTCTAAATCTTTGACTTCAAGTACTGCATTCTCAATATGTTTGGAAAGTTGAATAATCGAGTTTGAAGTTATATTTACAACTTGTGCACCTTGTTCAGCCGTTTTATCTGCTTGCTCTGCTGATGAGGCTGCTTGTTGGGCATAACCTGCAACTTCAAGTGAAGTAGATGACATTTCTGTCATTGCTGTAGCCAATTGTTCAAGCTCAGATAATTGCTGATTCATAGCTATAACAGATGCATGTGCTCCAGCTGCTGTATCCTCAGTACCTTGTGATATTTGATTACTTAATAATTTACTTTGTAAAATAAGCTGCTGTAACTTTTCTGTGAAGGCATTAAATCCGTGTGCTACTAAGGCAAATTCTTGATCGCTTTGTGTTGATAGACGCTGAGTTAAATCTCCTTCACCAATTGCAATATCTTGCATTGCGTTTGAAATGGTCACTAAAGGGGCCATTAATTTTTTGATCAGAGTTAACATTAAAAATAAGCCTGCAATTAGCGCTATCAGCGAGTATATAATAGCTTGGTTACGCAGTGTGTTGGTTGTTGAATTAATAATGCTTTCATCTAGTACAACTGCAAGATACCAATCCATATCAGGTACTTTGACAAACTTAACTTGAAAGCTTTTATTATCAAGAGTGACACTTTGTACTTGTTCAGTTATTCTTAGTTTAGAGCCAAATACGGTTTGCATGGGTTTACCGTTATATTGTGTATCAGGGAAGGATATTAATGTGCCATTTTCACTTACTAAAAATGCGTACCCGGCATCTAATAACTCTACTTTATCTAACGTTTCGCCTAAACCTTTTAGACTAATATCTAAAAACATTGCACCAGTAAAGCGGCCAGATTCACGCATGGGAATACCCATAGATACAATTATTTCACCTGTGACTGCATCGGAATAAGGTGCTGTAAAAATAATATCCATTTTCTTTTTAGCATCTACATACCAAGGTCGTGATCTTGAATCATAGTTGGCACTAGGGATCCAGTTAGGATCATTGTCAAGCACTGAGCCATCAGTTTCAAAACCCACGCCAGCTAAAATAAATTCTTGTTTTATAATTGCTTTATTATAAATTCGATTGATATTAATCGCACTATTATCATCTTCAATTAAGCTCATCATATATTGCGCTAATGATTTTTTTGCTGCTATTATATTTGAAATATCAATAGCTGCTAAATTTGATGATTCATGAACACTTTGTGTAACGAGCTCACCAATACTTGCTTTAACTTTAAAGTATTGATTTAAAGATAATAGACACAGAGATAATAATAAAATACAAGACGTTGCGGCTATGAGTTTTGACTTGAATTGCATGAAAGTCCTTATAGGGTATAGCATTTAGTAAAAAAGGATCTTAAAGATCCATACGGAGTTAAAATTTATAATCGAAGTTATAACGCATACCTATCATTAGCTGGTCGTTATCTGTTTTATAATCAAAATCATTGTGTTGAAATTCAATGAATAGACGAAAATCAGGACTACCTTGCCATTCTAGAGTGCTGTTAAAAGCTTGATAATTTTTGGAATCAGATTTAGCCAAACCATCATCATATTGTGAAATACCAAACTTTAATTTATAGATTTTGTTTATGGCATAAGCGGCCACAATATCTAAGGTTGAACCATCGGTATCGTCAATTTCTATATTTTGGTATGAAGTTGCTAAATATAAAGAGTTGAAATTTTTGGCAATTGATACACCAAGTGCTTTTTCATTCTTACCATCGTCTCGACTTTTATCGTAATAAGCAATGGCGGCTTTTATTTCATTTGTTTGATATTTAATACCAGCATTAAATAAGTCGCTACTATTATCTCTATCACTACCATTGAACTGAGAATCAACAGATATACTCAATGCGCCAAAATCTTTACGATAAGTGACTAAATTATTAACTCGAAAAGGGCTGATAGCATCGTATGCTAAGGGAGTGGATGCACGGTTAAATATATCAACCGAATCTGCAATCATATTATATTGTGCTGAAGCTTGTTTACCTATTGTAAATCGGCCAAAGTCACCTTTAATACCCACATAAGCCTTACGTGCTTCACCAAAATCACCATTCGCCTGAATATTGACTTTAAATTCACCTTTGGTAAAACCGATTAAACCGTTAGTGAGTCTATGCTCTGTTTTAAAACCGACTCTGGATAGTGCGTCACCTACATCCCAAATATCCTCATCACCACTAGTGATACCAAAGGTTGGTCTCAAAGTGCCATAAATATTAAAGCTTGAACTTGATGGGAGCGACTCTGTTGCATCTAAGCTTTTATTTTCCAGCTCCGCCAAGCGCTTTTTAATAATCTCTAGTTGTTGTTTTAATTCAGTTTCCTTTAATATTTCTTCAACTGCATTCGCTGTGAAAATTGGCATACAGATTATTAATGGGAGTAACGCGCTTTTTATTTTATTCATTTTATTACCCTGTTTATTTTTGTGCGAACTAAATTGTGCTCGCAGATGTGAGAGTGTTTATTTTATTTTTTGTAGTCGTAACGAATGGAGTAATGGGAGGTGATAAATATTTATTCTGATACTCAATTCTTTTTTTAAAGTAACAGACAATATTTCCCAGTCAAGGGTAAAGTTTCCAATAGGAAACTTTTTTCCCTTGTCGATTGTTTAGTATCTGATTTAAAGACAATTTTATTTTTGTTCGATTTGTTCATCATCAAGCTCAGATGTGCCACAATTGGCATACTCTTCGTAACTCAAATATAAAATTCATGAGTGATAGTCAAAATAGTGATAAATTTTTTTCCGATATATTGTCTCGCAATAAAGAATATGAAAAACCAACAGAACAAATTAAAATTGGAAAACAGCTAAAACAAATCAGAACTAAAAATAAATTAACATTGGATGAGGCAAGTAAGTTAACAGGTTTGGCAAAGTCAACCTTGTCTAAAATTGAAAATGAGCAAGTTTCACCTACTTTTGCCGTTATGCAAAAATTGGCTGCAGGTCTTAAAATAGATATACCTCAACTATTTACAGCACCCAAGAAATTACAATCTTGTGGCCGCAGAGATATCACGAGGGCAAATGAAGGTTTACCACATATAACATCAACTTATGAGCATAATTTGCTAGCAACACAATTAAGTAACAAGCTGATGATGCCTTATATGAGTCGTATCCATGCTCGCTCTTTTGATGATTTTGGTGATTGGATCCGTCATGAAGGTGAAGAATTTTTATTAGTAATAGAAGGTGAGGTACAATTGCTTAGTGAATTCTATGAACCTGCGACTTTAAAGGTAGGAGATAGCGTCTATTATGATGCGGGTATGGGACATCTGGCCGTATCTGTTGGTGAAGAAGATGCACTTATTTTATGGATCACTGCGCAATAAAGTTACTTATTTACAATATTAATTGATCACATATCTGATTTTTTTATTATCCGACATATCAAAGTCGGATTTTTTATGTCCTGCTTTTTTATACAAAAAAATTTAACAATCCAAAACACCCCAATTCTATTTGTAATTTATACATTTAATAGAACTTCTTTATAAAAAATTTATGTTTTTGATATAAAAAACACAATTTTTAGTTGAATTACATTTCCAATTTGTTTACTTTGTTTCATATTGGAAATATAGTTTAACAATTACCTAACTTATTTTTAATTCTAAAAGCTAACTAAAATCGGATATTAAGCCGTTTCACTAAAATAAAAGCGATGGAGTTTGTATGGAAGTTATAACTAATATCATAAATTATATAAATGGGATTGTTTGGGGGATCCCCATGCTGGTCATGATTTTAGGCGTAGGACTCTTTTTGACCTTTGGGTTGAAAATGATGCCTATTCTAAAATTAGGCACAGGATTTAAATTACTTTGGGGAGGTCGTGGACATAATAAAGAGAAAACCGGTGATGGAGAAATAAGTCCATTTAATGCATTAATGACTTCTTTATCGGCAACAATAGGCACAGGTAACATTGCTGGTGTAGCAACTGCAATATTTCTAGGGGGTCCGGGCGCTTTGTTTTGGATGTGGTGTACGGCATTAGTCGGCATGGCTACAAAATTTGCTGAAGCCGTATTAGCAGTGAAGTATAGAGAAGTAGATAAAAATGGGGAACACATTGGTGGACCCATGTATTACATTAAAAATGGTTTATCGAAAAAGTGGGCATGGTTAGGGACTGCTTTTGCTGTGTTTGGTTCATTGGCAGGCTTTGGTATCGGAAACACGGTTCAGGCAAATTCGGTAGCAAATGCAATCGAGTCTAATTTTGGTGTTGCACCTTGGATCACTGGCTTTGTAATGATGGTACTGGTTGGTGCTGTTTTAATGGGTGGAATTAAACGCATAGCTGATGTTGCAGGTAAATTAGTACCCCTGATGGCGATATTTTATATTACGGCGGGTATCATTGTACTTATTATTAATATCTCTGAAATTCCAGCTGCTTTTACACTTATTATAAATAGTGCATTTACGGGTACCGCAGCAGAAGGAGGTTTTGCCGGCGCGGCTGTTTGGATGGCGATTCGCTTTGGTGTAGCCAGAGGTGTTTTTTCAAATGAAGCAGGTTTAGGCAGTGCACCGATAGCACATGCTGCTGCACAAACAAAAAACCCAGTTGAACAGGGTTTAGTTGCGATGTTAGGTACTTTTATTGATACTCTAATTGTATGTTCAATCACAGGACTCGCCATAGTTGTATCGGGTGAGTGGACTTCGGGAGAAACCGGTGCCGCACTGACATCTGCAGCATTTGCGTCATCTTTACCTTATGGTAATTATATTGTTGCTATTGCTTTATCGGTTTTTGCTTTCACTACAATTTTAGGTTGGAGTGTTTACAGTGAAAAATGCGTACAATATTTATTAGGTGTAAAAGCAGTGATCCCTTTTAGAATTTTATGGATTATTGTAGTGCCAATTGGTGCCGCAGGCTCTTTAGAGTTTATTTGGTTATTGGCCGATACACTCAATGCCATGATGGCAATTCCAAATTTAATTGCTTTGGCATTGTTAAGCCCTGTGGTATTTAAGTTAACGCGAGAATATTTTAATAAAATACAGCAAACTGAAATATCAAGTTCTGTATCAGATACTGAAAAAGTATAAGCTATATAAGCGGCTATGTTAGCCGCTTTTTTATCATTATTAAACCCAAGCTACTTCATGGTGCATCTTGAGGTGGTTTGGATATATATGTCACTTAAATTTTAGGATTTATTATTTCTAATACAAAACCAGCAAATTAAAAATAACAAAATAAAAGGGATTGCTATGCTTGATATCATTGATCTATTTATTAAAATTAATTGTTATAATACTTTTCATGAAGCAGCTACTAAACTCAACATTCCCCTTGCAACTCTACAACGACGTATCAAAAAATTAGAAAGTAATCTTTCATTGGCGCTATTTTATCGTGAACGTGGTTGTTTACGTTTAACTGAACCAGGTAAAAAATTTTACACTCAATGCTTATCCCCAGTTGAAAATCTACAAAATATTTTAGATAGCTTTAAAGGACACTGTGATAATGAAAAAGGATCTATTAAATTAATAGCGCCTCAAAATTTTATTAAAAGTGACTTTGTAAATGGTTTATTTAAAGATTTTTCTCATCGTTACCCTGAAATAAAAATTCATATGATTTTATCTGATGAACGCTTAGATTTAAAAAAAGCTGAGTTTGATCTTGCTGTTCGAATTGGTAAGTTGGTTAACTCTCAAAATATTTGTAAAGTAATAAATAAAATGGATTTTGTATTAGCTGCATCACCCAAGCTTATAGCGCAGTATGGTATGCCTAAAACCTTTACTGATCTGTCAAAACTGCCGCATATTAGTTTTACTCCTTTTAAAAATTGGAAGTTTTTAGACGCTAATGGCGAATTTTGTATATTTGAACCTGAGCCAAATTTTATTGCGAATGATATAGAAATGTGTGCTTTGGCTGCTTTAGAGGGGAGGGGCGTTTATTATGGTCCTTTATTTCACTTAAAAAAACATATCAAAAATACTGAGTTAATAACGTTATTAGGTGATTTTATACCAATTAAAAGAGATATTAATTTAGTATGGCCTGATAAGTTGATCCCATACACTTCTCGTTTGTTAATAGATTTTTTGAGCGATAAATTAAGTGAACCGCATATATAAATAAGGTACAAAATACTACAGTCATTTTTGAAAGGTTAACTTTCAATTTCGTACCTATTAATGCAACTGATATTATTTACAATGAAACCTAGTTCAATAAATAAACAACAAGGTATTCATTATGAAAAAAATAATTTGTTTAAGTTTGTTATGTCATGCTGGTTTGGCAAGCGCTAATACATCGGTTATTTATCCGGATCAGTTGACATTAGAGTCTTTAGGAACAGGAATATGTTCTGCCAACTTTCGAGCGATTAATAAATCAGAAGCTGAAATTTACAGAAATGAAATTGTTACAAAAATGGGAAAGTGGCAAATTACAGCTCTGGCTGATGGCTGGGTTATTATGGGACCAGGATATTCCGGAGAAATAAAGCGTGGTTCAGCTTCTAATACTTGGTGTCATCCAAAGGAGCCATTAACTGAAATTCCCACATTGAGTACGACTTATGTCAATCCTGGAAGTAAAGCTCAAATAGAATGGAATTTAGTGAATCAAAAAGCGTTATTTATAAAACCATTATCATATTTAGCACATTATATGGGGTTCGCTTGGCTTGGTGGCAATCGTTCAAGTTATGTTGGTGAAGATATGGAAGTTACCAAAGTTGACGGTGGTTGGGAGATAAAAGGATATAACGGTGGTGATTGTTCGGGTTATCGCTGTGATGAAAAAACTGCGATAAAGGTATCTAATTTTGAATATGTCATGGATACAGAATCTTATAGGGTAACTGGTGATATTGTTACGGCAGATAAAGAATTAGAATCAACAGTTTCTGTTCCTGCCCTAAATGATACTTCTGTTACACAAATACAGGTTGTTACAGTTGAATATGATACTGAAGTAAACTGGTCAAAAACAAATGATTATAGTGTTTCAGAATCAGTTACTTTATCAAATACATGGAAATCGCCTTCTGTAACTGGTGGTGCTGATACTTCTCTTTCAGTGACTATTGCAGCAGAACAAGCTTGGGGCACTAGTAATGGTGGCAATGTTTCAAAAAGAGTAGCTGTTCAAGCAAGAACAAATATTCCTCCATATACTTCTTTAAATGTAAAAGTAGATTTATATAAAGCGTCTGTGAGTTACCCTTATGAATTTGATGCTGATATTGCTTATAACTTAGATATTAATGGCTTTATGCGCTGGGGTGGAAATGCACTATTAAGTCATCCTGAAGATAGACCAACCGATAATGCTAATTTTGTAATTGGTCGTTGGGCGGGTGAAGATAAAAGCATTGAGTACCAATGGGAGCACAGATATATTCAAGGTGTAAATACAAAGTGGGATTGGCCTTGGATGATAGATCAAACAAGTTTATCTACCATGCAATATTGGTTAAGTAATATATTAAGACCAAAGAAAACAACGTTAAGTGGTCATTTTTATGCGGATAGCCAATTTGCAGGTAATGTTTATTTTGGAGATGAAAGACCCATAACACAAAGTTTACAAATAGAAAATAGAGCAAAGCGTAGCTTAAATGGGCTTTCAAACAGCGAAAACCTTAAGAAACAACTTGAAGATGCAGGATTTAAAAATGTAAATGTTAAGATAGAAGTCATGAATGCACAATAGTTTTTAACGCTATTGGTTTTTAATTCTAATAGGTTCCAATTATTAAAGGTTGGAACCTATTTTTTATTTTATAGGTGGGCAAATTTTATAATATGCGTTTTACTTGTAATGTTATTTTTCAAGTTTAAATTTTCATTTTTTTGCGTTAAATAACATACCTTCAAACCTTGGTTTAAATAACTTTCAATCTGCAATGTGATATTTTTTGAAGTAATTTCACGCTCAGCATCTCTACGTATTAACTCTAGTATATCGGCATTGATATTTTCGTCATAAATTGCAATATCTGACTTTTGCATATGTCTTAAAGTGCCTAAGGTTAAATCATCAGGGTGATTAGGGGCTTGTATAATATAAAGTTCAGGCTGAATTTCTTTTTGATTATCTGCGTTACTGATTAATTCTTCAAATAAATTATCTAGTTGTTGGGTGTTTTCACTGCGACTTGATGAAAAAAAACTTTCCCAAAAACTACGACGTTTGGCTACATTATCAAGCTTATCTTTTACTTGTTGGCGTTTCTTACCTGCAAATAATGCAATCTTACCTAAATTTTGTGGTACTAAGGTTTCTAACTTAGCGCGCCAATAGCGTAATAAAACAGGTGATTGCCCTTCACTGGACATTGCAAAAGTCATAGGTGTTCGGTCAACAATAGAGGGTGTAATAAAATGGCAAAGAGCAGGGCTATCAACAACATTCGCTAATACTTTCGCTGCTATGGCATCTTTATTTATTTGCTGATTGAGTTTGTTGTTTTCTGTGGCCACAAAAACTAATTGTTTATCATTTAATAATGACTTGTCATAAAATCCTTCGATGTAAGTGATTTTATTACTTTGCTTTAATTTAGTTAAGCTTGGTGATAAGTTAGGAGAAACCACTGTTACGCTGGCTGGCGTTTTTAACATAAGTTCTACTTTTCTGGTAGCAACTTCACCACCACCTACAACTAATACTTTTAACTGTTCACCATCTACAAAAATAGGGAAATATTGCACAAAAATTCCTTGGTAAATTAACTCGGTTTGAAAAATGTTACAAACCAAGATCGTTAACTTGAATTAGGGGAATAGTTATCACTAATTCAGGTTATACACTTTTAGTGGCTAGTGCCACGCTTGTAATGTGTTTTGTTATATACGTTATACTTACCGGAAGGTTTCTTCATGGATAAGCGTTTAATTTTTTATAACGTATTAGCATCATACACGATTACGACACCTCCATTGTCCCAAATACTCAATAAAACAAATTTTCCATCTTTGGTAAACTCAACATGTGCAGCTGTTTTTCCTGGTGATGGTGCAATGGTTTTAACAATCTCCAATAGTGATTTATCAATAATATGTATTTTTCTATATTAGGACCAAAAAACACGTCAACTAAGCATAAGATGAGTTATTGTGACTGCGCATAATAATTCCTGGAGCTAGGATTTTTCTCTGCCATGTTCAATGAAGTTTTTGCTAATGATAGAGAAGCTATTTATGGTCGCATAGAATCCGGATGTTTGACAATTGAATCGCTCAGAATTGATTTTGATTAATTAAGTGGATGAAAGTGAGGGGGTAATCTGTTTCTAAAATGACAAAAGGCATGTAAAAACATGCCTTTATTAGTTAAATTGATTTATTTATGATTAGTTTATCGCGGGTAATAAACCATAATCAGTACCGTACTCAAGCATTTGTTTAGTAAATTCAGTAGGGTATGAAATAGTTACATCTACAATTTTACCGTCTTTATAAACCGCTTCTAATTTAGGGTTAACAAAGCCAGAGTAAGGGGCTAAGTCTAATTTTTCATATCGTTTTAATACTTCTTGATGCAATACTGGGTCAACTTTAACAGCATAGTTTTCGATTAAAGCTTGACCGGCTTCAAAATCACCCTCAGATTTAATACGCTGTAGCTCTCTTAATAACTGGCCAAAGATTGTTTGCAGCTTTTTGTAATCAGTTACAACAAAATAAGTTTTACCATCACGAGTGCGTTTTTCAATTACATTATCTTTGGTACCTTTTTCAAATGCCCACTTGGCAATTAACTGACGGTTACGCATATGTGCTTCTTCAATGCTCTCACCTAATTTTAAGCGATTAAGTTGCTGCATCATGCCATTACGTATGTAATTATCATAAGTCGCTTTACCAACCTCTAAGCTTGGCATTATGGCCATATCAACTAATTTATTATCGAAAAGATAATATAAAGCGATTAAATCAGCTCTGCCTTCTTCTAGTGCTGATGAATACTGTTTTAATGTTTCTTTTGGTGTACCAACGCCTTCATTTATTTGACCAGAAGCATGACCTATCACTTCATGTAGATCAGTATGTAAATGAGAACCCAATGGGCCAAATTCTTTACCGCGTTTTATTTCAGCTTCATCCCAAGCAAATTCGCTTAACGTACCGCCTTTAACATTATCATAGGCATTTACAATATTAGATAGGCTTACTGACTTTGAACCATGCTCAGCACGGATCCAGTTTGAATTTGGTAAGTTAATGCCAATAGGTGTTGATGGAGATGCATCACCAGATTCAATAACAACAGTAATTGCCTTACCTGTAATGCCTTTAACTTCTTTCTTTTTATGTGATTCAATTAATGGTGAATTATCTTCAAACCATTGTGCTTGTGAAGCAATTTTTGCTATTACTTTTGTTGTTTCATGATCTTTTATAGATACAACTGATTCAAATGCACCACGGTAAGCTAGTGGATCGTCATATACTTCAATAAATCCATTAACGACATCGACATCTGAGTTAATGTCTTTCACCCAAGCAATGCTATATTCATCAAAGTCTTTTAAGTCACCTGTTCTATAGTATTTAGCTAATAATGTAAGGGCTTTTTTCTGTTGTTCATTTTCAGCAACATTGGCAGCTTTATCCAACCACAGAACAATTTGGCTGATAGATTTATCGTACATGCCGCCGACTTTCCATGTTCGTTCAATTAACTTGCCATCTTTTTTAACGAGTTTAGAGTTTAAACCCCAAGAAACAGGACGTTTATCGTCTACATTCTTTTTACTTTTGTAATACGCTATGACTTCTTCTTCAGTGACATTTTCATAAAAATTCACTGATGAGGCTTTAACATTATCTATGTCTGCAGATTGATCAACCATTTTAGGAGATACACTTGGGTCGAACATAATTGGCTTTAACAAAGCTAACAGTTGATCTGGGTTTTGTTCTTCATTAACTGGTAACTTTTGACTAAATGCAACATCATTTACGTATGATTTAAAGCTATCAAAACTAAATTCAGGCATGATTTTACTTGCCATATAATGATGGTGTATACCATTTGCAAACCAAACTCGCTTACTATATTCCACAAACTTTTTAAATTCTTCAGTATTTCTATCGCCTGAATATTCTGAGATGATTGCTTCAATGGTATGGCGGATTGTTAAATTGTATTTAAAGTTTTGATCCCATGTCATATCACGACCAGATAACGCCGCTTTATATAGGTAAAATAAAAGTTCTTTTGTCTCTAGTGGCAACTCTTCAAAACCAGGTACTTGGTAACGTAAAACTCGTACATCTGCAAAGCGATCTGCAATCCATTGAAACTCATCAGATGACTTTTTATGTGCATCCGATTTTTCATCGTGGCTTTTGCTATGTGAGTGTGAATGTTGTGCAGTAGATTCTTCTTTTTCTACAGTTGGCTTTTCTTGTACTTGTTGTTCTGAGCACGCACTTAATGCTAATGCAAAACTTAATGCAGCTGCAATTTTAGACATTTTCATTTTTATTGTTCCTGGATATGTGTGTTATATGATTTTTTAACGCAAAAATCCTAACAGATATACATATGAATAGGTAATTTTTAAGATGATTTATGAAACCGAGAGGTTAAGTGCTTAGTTTAATCGTTTAGAGCAATGATATTAAAACTGAGTTTATTGCGAACACGACAGTGATATACATTTAAAAGTGTTTAAATAACACTCAAGTTCATGAAAGTAAATACAATAACAATGTAATCGCAATAACTTTTCAAATGCTATTTTCTATTATATAAGATGTTTCCTGGACATGAAACTATAATCAGTGCTTTGAAAAAGGACTTTAAGGTACTGATTATTTATTGTTTTATCTTGACAATTAAAGCGTAGTCTATCCATGCAAGTTACTTCTATTATTTCGGCTAATACCCATAAAATTTCTTTTAGCAGTATTTTCGATTCAAATTACGAATTGTATGATCTTACCCAATTATCATAGTGAGAGAATTTTGACATTATTTGAGTCGTTTTAAACTTATAGCTGTAATAACAATGTAAACCCAATAACTTTATTGATATAAATCAATATGATTGAGTCGCTTCATAGGCAAAAGTAAACGTTACTTTAAAATGGATTTTAAAGTAACGTTTTTTACTTCATATTTATAGTTCGAAATAATGATCTCAGTATGCCATTAGCTAAGTTATTAATTACTAAAGCTTCAAACTATGAATACTGGATTTGAAACACTCAAAGTGCGTCGCGAATTACAAAAGTAAGATTTTAAAAATTTTAACACCTATTGTTGGTTAAACTAGAATTGTTATTTAACTATGTGTATGACAAGATCAGAATATAGTTAAATTTTTCCATGCTTAAACAAATCAAAACTGACACTGTCAAATTGATTTGCATTTTATTTTAAGCTCAAGTTACTGTAATTAAATAGGTTTGTATTTTATGTGTGAACTATTGGGTATGTCTGCTAACGTGCCAACAGATATTTGTTTTAGTTTTTCAGGTTTATTAGAGCGTGGTGGTAATACTGGGCCTCATAAAGATGGTTGGGGCATCACTTTTTACGAAGGGAAAGGGTGTCGTACTTTTA
>Ga0209396_1001122_pt1 | contig 30405 bp, 27 predicted proteins | sample GOMGulsemesocosm_6_FD_184638 | JGI IMG/M metagenome (GOLD analysis project Ga0209396, IMG submission 184638) | Methane-oxidizing microbial communities from mesocosms in the Gulf of Mexico - GOM8C Gulf of Mexico (SPAdes) (version 2) | ecosystem: Environmental > Aquatic > Marine > Cold seeps... | reverse complement strand
ATTACCCGACCACTTGAGTCTATCTCTGATTTTTTCTTAGCCAATGCTAAGACAGGTGGCGGTGGTACCAACGTGGTTAATGTTATTTTGGTTGATTTCCGTGGCTTTGATACGTTAGGGGAAATTTGTGTACTGGGTATTGCTGCATTAGGTATTTATAAAGTGTTAGTTAATTTACCTTTATTTGTGCAAACAAGTGATAGTGAAGGGAGACCGTGGGCAAAAGAGCGCTACCCTGTGTTATTAGCCAGTATCTCTCAATCGTTATTACCTTTGGCATTGTTGGTTTCATTTTATATATTTTTACGTGGACATAACCTGCCAGGAGGCGGATTTATTGCAGGCTTAGTAACCGCAGTTGCCTTTATCTTGCAGTATATCGCACATGGCTCTAACTGGATTGCTGAACGTTTAACCATAAACTACCGCAAGATTATTGCATCAGGTATTGCTATTGCACTATTTACCGGTGTTGGTAGTTGGTTCTTTGGTAGGCCATTCATGACTACTTGGTTTGATTATTTTGATATCCCACTTATTGGTGAAATTGAACTTGCAAGTGCCTTGGTATTTGATTTAGGTGTATATATTACGGTAGTTGGCTCTACTTTGATGATTTTAGCAAGCCTCGGACAGCTAACGACCAAAAAGCCTAGTAATAAACCCACAGAAGAGGTAAATGTTTAATGGAATTGCTTTATGCAGCCTGTGTTGGGCTTTTAGTATCTTGTGGCGTATTTTTAATTTTGCGCTCTAGAACCTTTCCTGTGGTATTAGGCTTAACGATGTTTTCTTACGCGGTTAATTTATTTTTATTCTCTTCGGGCAGATTAAGTCTTAATCAGGCTGCTGTACTTGGCTACAGTTCAGAATATGCGGACCCATTACCACAAGCTTTTGTATTAACCGCCATTGTTATCGGTTTTGCAATGACAGCTTTTGTGGTTATTTTAGCTATTAGAGGACGAGCTGATTTAGGTAACGATCACGTAGATGGGCAGTTGAATGATAAAAGCTCTGATGGCAGTAAACATATCGAGAACAATAAGAAAGGTAAGATTAAAGTATGATGCAACATTTGGCTTTTTTACCCGTATTATTACCCATGTTGGCAGGTGTTCTTTTATTGCTGCCTCCTTTTGGTAAAAGTAAATTTATCAGAAGAGTAGGATCAGTAGCCTTAGGTATTGTGACTTTTGTAGCTTCATTGGCATTACTACTTAAGGCACAAGCTGAAGGCACTCAAGTTTATGCCATTGGCGACTGGAGCGCACCTTTTGGTATTGTGCTTGTAGCAGATCCGTTATCTACCTTGTTAGTTTGTTTAACTTCCTTATTGGGTATTGTTTGTACTTTATATGCTAGTGCAGGAGATGATGAAAAGGGTAGTTTCTTCCACCCCTTAGTGAATTTTTTGATTTTAGGTGTAAATGGTGCCTTTTTAACGGGTGATGCTTTTAACCTATTTGTATTCTTTGAAGTATTACTCATCGCCTCCTATTCATTATTAATGCACGGCGGAGATAAACGAAATACCCGTGCGGCTTTACAGTACGTAATTATGAATTTAGTTGGCTCTGCCGTTTTCTTGATAGCGCTAGGTATTCTATATGGTGTCTTGGGCACATTGAATATGGCTGATATGGCTCAGCAAGTCTCACAGTTACAAGGTGATGATGCTTACCTCGCTAAGATAGGTGGATTATTATTACTGGTTGTTTTTGCTTTAAAAGGTGCTTTATTACCTTTACACCTATGGCTACCAAATACTTATACTACCGCCATGCCGGTCGTCGCGGCATTATTTGCCATAATGACCAAAGTCGGCGTTTACTCAATGATGCGTGTTTACACACTCATTTTTGGTGATGAAGCGGGTGAATTGAGCCATATGGCACAAACGTGGTTATGGTGGTTTGCGATGGGTACAATTGTTATGGGCGCCGTGGGGGTTTTAGCTAGTAAAGACTTAAGAAAATTAACGGCTAATTTGGTGATTATTTCAGTGGGAACGCTTGTTGCGCTTATTGCTGTGCAGAGTATTGAAGCCAGCGCTGCCGCTATATATTACTTAGTCCATTCAACACTCGTTACTGCTGCACTATTTTTTCTAGCTGATTTAATTGGTCGTCAACGTGGCAATGTCGAGGATCATATTTCAGCAGGTCCGCCATTACTTCAGCCAAGATTGCTTGGTATTTGTTTTTTAGTTGCTGCAGTCACGGTGATAGGTATGCCACCACTGTCTGGCTTTATTGGCAAAGTGTGGCTGCTTAAAGCGACAGTTAATACTGAGTATTCTATGGTGTTTTGGCCGCTCTATTTATTGGCTAGTTTTGCGATATTATTTGCTATAGCTAAAGCAGGTAGCACCGTATTTTGGCATCACCAAGCCACAATAGTAAAAAGTGAAATAGCCACAAGTGCGGAGTCGGCACGTGTTCACCCGGCTCAGCTAGTTGCGCTGATTATTCTTATTTCTGCTGCGCCACTAATGAGTATCTTTGCAGGGTCATTGAGTGAGTATGCTATTGGCGCTGCTACACAACTACATGACTTTAATAATACTATTAAAATCATTCTTTCAGGAGGTCTTTAATGCGCTTAGAAGCAAAGTTTAAGTGGCTACCAACCCCTTATCGAAGTCTGTTATTATTTGTTGTTTGGTTATTATTGAATAATAGCATTTCACCCGGGCATATTCTCTTAGCGGTTATTTTGGCGATAATTATTCCATTGGCTACTAGCCCATTTAGAACCAGGCAACCATTGATTCTAAAACCTGGCTTGGCGTTTCGTCATTTGATGTTGGTTTTATATGACATCATTACTGCTAATGTGCAGGTGGCTATATTGATTTTGGGACCAAACAAAAAGCTGAATCCTGGATTTGTGAAGGTGCCGCTAGATTTAACACATACTATGCCAATTACTATTTTAGCCAGTACCGTGTCGTTAACACCCGGAACTGTCAGTGCTGAAGTGTACCCTTGGAGAGAATGTATGACTGAAGGCATAGAGCCAGAAGAACGGTTTTTACTGATTCATGTATTAAATCTTGTAGATGAACAGGCGCTAATAAATACTATTAAACAACGATATGAAGCGCCTCTTAAGGAGATTTTTCAATGCTAGAAACGGTGATTTTAATTGTCTTTGCCATGATAGGCATATCGTTATTATTAAACCTATGGCGATTATTAATAGGGCCTTCTATCCCCGATAGGATACTAGCCCTTGATACTATGTATATTAATACTATTGCATTGATCATTTTGTACGGTGTGAGCATGGGCACTGAATTATATTTTGAAGCCGCGTTATTAATCGCCATGCTTGGTTTTGTCAGTACCGTGGCAGTATGTAAATACCTGCTGCGCGGCGATATAATAGAATAAGGGGTAGACTCATGATTGAATGGATTATTTCAATATTATTATTAATGGGTGGTTGTTTTATACTCGTTGGCTCAATTGGTTTAGTGAAAATGCCGGACTTTTTTATGCGGCTTCATGGTCCAACAAAAGCGACAACGTTAGGCATGGCGCTATTATTAATTGCCGCGATGATCTTTTTTAGCACTACACAAGCCGGATTAAGTGTAAAAGAAATACTCATTTCTTTATTTCTATTACTCACGGCACCGATCAGTGCTTATATGATGATAAAGTCAGCTATTCACCATAAACTTGAAGGGATAGAGCGTACTACCGGCAAAAATAACATCGAGGATGATGTATAACGTTATTTGTTTTAATTATTAAATAACGTAGTCTTTGATGATTTAAGCAAGTAGAAATGATCATATCGTTAGCGGGATTGGTGTAAGTCACTAATATGTAATTTTAACGAAAATTGGCGATGTAACAATCGCCAATTTTCGTTACAATAGTCGGCATAATTTTCAGCTTAATTGCTTTTCACATGCAGCATAATTACCAAGATCTTATCAGCCTTTTTGAACAGGCTTTTTTTGAGCAATACAATACTCGCCTGATCAAAGGTGGGGATGAACCTCTCTATTCTCCTGCAGGTGTCGAATGTGCTTATCACCAAATAATTTTTGCTCATGGTTATTATGAAAGTGCCTTTCATGAGATTGCTCACTGGTGTCAAGCTGGGGAGAAAAGACGGTTATTAGAAGACTTTGGTTATTGGTATATTCCCGACGGACGCAATGAGAATCAACAAAAGAAATTTGAGCTGGTTGAGGTATATCCACAAGCCATAGAGTGGGCATTCAATGTTGCAGCACAGAAGAGTTTTAATACCTCAGCAGATAATTTAAATGGTTATCAAGGTGACTTGACTAGCTTTAAAGCTAAGGTCTATCAACAAGTATTAACTTTTATTGAACATGGTTTCCCTCCCCGAGCACAGCAGTTTATTGAAACACTAGCCGTGTTTTATAATACTGCTCTCCCCCTGGTTGCAGAACAATTTACTTATGACGCACAAAGCAGTGTCGAAATCGGCATAGTACAGAAGGAAAAGGAACTTATAAATGAAGCCATTTAAGTTAGGTTTTATTATCAACCCCATTGCCGGTATTGGCGGCAGTGTTGCACTAAAAGGTAGTGATGGTATGGCGATGCACGCGCTCGCGTTAGGTGCAAAACCTAAAGCAAATGCTAGAGCTACCCTAGCGTTGGAAGTATTGCTGCCTTACCAAGATGATATCGTTATTTATACTGCTAATGATCAGATGGGCGAGCAATGTGCCCGAGATCTTGGCTTTACAGTCGAGGTACTTTACCAAGCCAAGCATAAGCACACGGTAAGTGATGACAGTCAGTTAGCTGCGCAAGCTTTATTGGCGCACGGTATTGATATTATTTTATTTGCTGGTGGTGACGGTACGGCGCGAGATATCGCGAATGTGGTTGCCAGTGAAGATGATTATCAGCAAGTACCTGTATTAGGTATTCCCGCAGGCTGTAAAATTCATTCTGGTGTTTATGCTATTACGCCCAAAGCAGCGGGTCGCATCATTGAACTCATGGTTACTAAAGAGCTTGTCACCTTAACAACGGGTGATGTGATGGATATTGACGAAAGTTTATTTAGACAAGGTATCGTAAAAGCCAAGCGCTATAGTGAAATGCAAATACCGAGCGAATTACGCTATGTACAAGCAGTTAAATCAGGCGGGAAAGAAAGTGATGAGTTGGTACTACAAGATATTGCCGCAAATGTCATTGAAGAAATGAACGACTATGATGATCGCCAGTTTATTATTGGTTCAGGTTCAACAACGGCTTTCTTAATGAGTGAACTTGCTTTAGATAACACTTTACTTGGCGTAGATATTGTTAGCGATCAGTCACTAACAGCTAGTGATGTAACTGAAGCCGAACTTTATCAAGCGATAACTGAGTATCAAGGAGTGAGTAAACTAGTCATCACTTTAATTGGTGGTCAGGGCCATGTTTTTGGTCGAGGCAATCAGCAATTAAGCCCACGTATAATCCGTACTATTTTAGCTCAACCTGGTGCTAGTGATAATATTATTATTTTAGCCACTAAAGCTAAAATAATTGCGTTAGGTAATAAGCCGTTGATCAGTGATACCGGTGATAGTGAACTTGACCAACAGCTAACAGGGTTTATGCCAATAATGACAGGTTATAAAGACCAAGTTTTATATCCTCTTGCTAGTCCGCAGTAACGAGAATAATTTTAACCAACAATATTTTTAGTAACCTAGGCATTAAGTCATTCATATATCTACTGGACTAGGTTTTCAATAATTTATAATTTTTAAGTGATTTAACATGTCAGCACATTTAAACAATACAAACAATTCAAGTATGCAGTTAACAACTGTAGATGAGCTTTATCAGTATTTAGATAACTTATTTGAACTAGATACTGATAGTGATACTTTGTTTGCAGGTAGCTATCTACGTGGTTTTATTTCGTTAGTTGCAACAGCATATGGTGATGAGAGCCAAGTTATCTCTGTTGAGTTACTTGAAGGGGTAAGCCAAAAGTTAACACAAGCTAAAGCAGAGTTGACACCACAGGATCATGCTATAGTGGGCAATTTTTGGTTGGATATTCAAAAGAGCATTTCATTAAAGTAAGCGTTATAATCTTTAGCAATATGTTCTACAAAAATGAACATATTGCTAAAATCATTGATTCTTAATTAGCTGGTTTTATCCAGCTAGAATATTTATTTTGTGCCATGCTTTCAACTTCATACAACGTTGTGATGTTGTTCATTTCTAGCAACAGTGACTCACTAACAACTTTAATCGTTTTTGGTGAGAAACGGCCTGTATTTGAACCATTAAACTTTGTCTTATAAAAGCTCCATTGACCATTCACATCTTGTAATGCTTCGTTAATCTCTGTGTTATTTTCTTTCGCAGCCATAAGCTCAGTTAAGGCTTGACCAAACTGCCTTGAGGTTTTGTGCATTTCTTGTTGAAATACTTTTTCTTGTATACCCGAATTACTTGCATAATATAGCATAGCTAATCGCTGAGAAAGCATGCGTTGTCGACCTGAAACATTAATTAAATGATCGCCATGATCACGGGAATTCTTCTCTAAAGTTAATACTAACGCATGTGCAGATTTTAGCAGTAACGTACTTCTATCAACAACTTGTGCTGTTTGTGTTTTATTTGCATCACTTAGGACAAACTGACGGAAGGCATACCAATTTTGCTTTAACTTTTTTAAAGCACGTTTGGATTCAGCATCAGAGATTGAGCCATTGAGCTTAAACAAGTTCTCTTCAAATAATGCCGAGCTTTCATCGAGTTCATCAGCGGCAGCTTGGCTATCAATACCTTGACTAAGCAATATATAATTTTTGGCCATGCGCTGAGATAACATACGCTGTAAACCTGCTTGGTTTATTGATTGTGACAGGCTTAATTGCCTGGCATGTGCACTATTCGATACTCCGGTAAGCATTAGGGAGGATATGAGTAAGATGCAGGATATAAGTATGACTTTCATGTCAATGATTCCTTTTGGCTGATGTAGGTGTACCATAGAGAATAAATGACTAAAAATCGTTGATTTAGCTCAATATTGTATGCATATTCATATGTTTTTTATGAAAATATTCATCGTTGTGCCCTTTGCCCACTTATGCAGGTTAAAATTCGCCGAAGGGAGACGATGCTCTCAATCCAAATAGCTAACTATTCGTCAATCAAGTGTTTTGCGTTAAGTCACTTTTTCTGCTCACAACTACACATAAAGGTAATTAAACGGGGATCGATTAATCAGTGAGCTTTCTTTTGATAATATCTCGAACGATAAAACGATTAGGGCTTAAGTTAAATAACATGTGGTTATCCATGGGGTAGGGCGTATTGCATAGCTCTGCTGCTAGAATGTCTGCAGCTAGTGGAGCAGAGCATAAACCGCGGGCACCAAGTCCTAACAACACATAAAGGTTGTCGATGCATGGTGCTGGTTGAGTATATGGCCAGTTTTTATCTTTACCTAAATGTGGGTACGTTTCTATATGTCTAGATATATCGGGAACTGCGCCTACTAGCGGTAAGTGGTCTTGTGACATACAACGCAGTCTTGCTTTACTCGAAGATATATCTTGCTCTTGCCATTTAATATCCGCTGATAGCTCAGGCATACATTTACCTAACATAGCCAGATTGTATTCATCGTCTGTTTTATCTGTTGCTAAATTGGTATTATTCTTCTGAAAGGTTGCGCCGATACAATGTATTCCTTTGCTTTCTGGCGTTAAATAGCCTTTGTGACAAATAACGGTCGATAGCTTATCTATTGTGCTATTACTTTTCATATTAGTCACTTGTCCGCGAGTAGCGGTGAGGGGCAATGGCTTTAGCTGTTCAATATTAATGGCATCTGCACCACCACATATCACCAGTACACTAGCGTTAAATTCGCCTTGATTACTCAGTAATTGCCATGAGGTTGTATTACCTTCTGCACTTGAGTCAACTATTTGTTTTATCTTAGAGATATGAGTATCTGTCATTATCTTTAAGCGATTAGTTGTTTTAGCCGCGTTAAAAATTTGTTTGACTAATTCTGGCGGTGAAATCCAACCTGCATTTGGCATGAACAGGCCACCATAAGGTAAATCTATACTGGCAAGTTTACTCGCTATCGCGGCATTGACCCCTTGAATAAGGTCTTGAGGCCAAGTATTTAACTTTTCAAAGGCCTGCTGCCTCTTAACAAGTGCCGCTTTATAAGATACCTCGAGTAACCCACACCATTGATGTGAAAATGAAAAGCCCTGCTTGGAAATTTCAGTATATAACGCTTTAGCGCGCCAGAAAGCTTGTTGATAAAAGCAACTGATATCATCTGCCTGTTGATGTAACAAAGGGAATAATGCGCCAATAGCATTACTCGAACCTCCTTGTGCTACATCCATATCTTTACAATAGAGTGTGACGTTAACGCCTTGTTTAGTTAATGCATAGGCAGCACAAGCTGAAGCAATGCCACCACCAATAATACTGACATGTTGAGGTTTTATAATGCGTGGTCTAAGTTGATAGCCTTTTCGTGTTATAGGATTGTTTTGCATTTTGCCGAAAAACACTTCCTTTTCCTCCCCTAGAGCAGGTTGTTTCTCTAAACGAAATCCGATCTCACGTAATTGTTTTTTAACAATTCCCTCAACAGTAAATGTGGTCAAGGTAGCTTGGTCTTTAGAAAGTCTACCAATGTGGCTAAACAACGTTTTGCTCCACATATCTGGATTTTTAGCGGGTGTAAAACCATCTAAATACCACGCATCCACTAAGCCTTGTTTTAAAGACTTAAGTGAAGACAAGCCCTTGGCAGCATCATCAAATATTAGTGTTAAGCGCGCATTGCCACTTATAAAGTCAGCATGAAATTCTTGAGGGAAATGCTCAGGCTCGGATTCTGGGTAGCTATCTACTAACAAACGAGTAAGTGTTTGTAGCTGGGGGAATATTGATAGTGATTGTTCTAGCTGTGCTTTAGTTAATGGGTACTTTTCTACACTGATAAAATGCAGGGGAGCAATTTGTCTATCTGAATCTAGTTGAACTTCTTGGTACGCTTGTAAGGTTAATAAAAAATTTAGCCCTGTTCCGAAACCTGTTTCAGCAATAGTAAAAGTTTTTTCAGTTGACGCTAAGCGACGTTTTATTTGATTTTTTTGAATAAAAATGAAATCACTTTGCAGTGTGCCAGACTCTGAATCAAAATATACATCATCAAAACGTTGGCAGTACGGAGCACCATCCTCTTGATAAGTTAACTTACTACTTGTAATTGTTTTACCTAGGCTTTTCATAAAAGTTCTTTTGTTAGTTTTACGGTTGTTGACACAGGGTTAGGTTATATTAGCTCAATTATTTTACTCGAAATATTGATATTGATCAGAAAATAACAATAGATAAGTTAAATTGTCATAGATAATTTAGAATGGATATCATATTATAGTGTACAAGTGTACGCTGGTTTTTGTTGCAGAAAACAACAAGTAATACCAGTTCAACGGCTATTATGAGTATAATAGCGCAAAATTTCATAATTATAGATGGTTAGTTAAATGAAACGTGTCGTAATCACAGGTTTAGGTATTGTCTCAAGTATTGGTAACAATGCAGAAGAAGTATTAGCCTCATTAAAAGCTGGTAAATCAGGTATCTCTCATTCAGAAACTTTTGCAGAGCAAGGTTTACGTAGCCAAGTTTGGGGTAAACCTACCCTTGAAACAAAAGATCATATTGACCGTAAAGCTATTCGTTTTATGGGTGATGCAGCAGGTTATGCTTATGTAGCAATGGATCAAGCTGTTAAAGACGCAAAATTAACTGAAGAGCAAGTATCGAATGTTCGTACGGGTATAGTTGCTGGTTCAGGCGGTGCATCATCAGAGAATATTGTAGCCTCTACTGATACTCTTCGTAATCGTGGTATTCGACGTGTCGGTCCATATGCTGTACCTAAAACTATGGGTAGTACAGTTTCAGCTTGTTTAGCTACGCCATTTAAAATTAAAGGTGTTAACTACTCAATTAGCTCTGCCTGTGCAACCAGTGCCCATTGTATTGGTAACGCTATGGAGCTTATCCAATTAGGTAAACAAGATATTGTTTTTGCTGGTGGTGGTGAAGAAGTTCATTGGTCACTTGCTATGATGTTTGACGGCATGGGGGCATTATCAGCAGGTCGTAATGATACTCCTGAACTCGCTTCTCGTACTTATGATGCTGACCGTGATGGTTTTGTAATCTCTGGTGGCGGCGGCATGGTTGTTGTTGAAGAGTTGGAACATGCTCTAGCTCGTGGTGCACATATCTACGCTGAACTTGTTGGCTACGGTGCAACTTCTGATGGCTATGACATGGTTGCACCAAGTGGTGAAGGCGCTGTTCGTTGTATGCAACAAGCCATGCAAGGTGTTGAAGGTAAAGTTGATTACTTAAATACTCACGGTACTTCTACTCCTGTTGGTGATGTTAAAGAATTAGGCGCTATCCAAGAATTATTTGGTGAAGACTCACCAGCGATCAGCGCAACTAAGGCAATGACAGGTCACGCACTTGGTGCTGCTGGTGTTCATGAAGCTATTTATTCAATTCTGATGATGGAAAACAGTTTTGTTGCACCCTCAATCAATGTTGATAACTTAGATGAAAAAGCACAAGGCTTAGATATAGTTACTGAGAAACGTGATGTAGAATTAGATCTTATTATGTCTAACAGCTTCGGTTTTGGTGGTACTAATGCCACATTAGTAATGAAGAAATATAAGTAACTTTATATTTTGGAGTAAAACTCCTTATTTAGCGCTTTAACCAAAATGGCTAGGTAACTTACTTTTAAGTAATCAGTAAAACCATGTTAAGCAAACGCTTAACATGGTTTTTTTTGTGCCTAAGCTTTGAAAATTTATATAACTCAATACGGTTAAAAGAGCGTATAATTGCGGGCTTTAATGTCTTCAGCCAGTTAGTTAGCCTCATGAAAATATATTTCGATGAAAATATGCCCTTTGCCACAGATTTTTTTAATGAACTCTGTCACTTTCATATTGGTAAAAGTGATGTTCTTAATGATGACAATGCTAAATTAGTCCCTTTTTCAGGGCGGTCTTTAACTGCTGAGCAAGTGTCAGATGCTGATGTGTTACTCGTTCGCTCAATTACTCAAGTTAATGAACAACTTCTTCACCTCAATGATAAACTCGCATTTGTTGGCAGTGCAACGATAGGCACAGATCATATCGACTTAGACTATCTGGCTAAACGAGGCATCGCCTTTCATTCAGCACCAGGTTGCAATGCTGTTTCAGTTGCTGAATATGTATTAAGTGCTTTAGTTGTATTAGCGGAACGTTATTTACTCAATTTATCTTCATTGACTGTCGGCATAGTTGGCGGTGGCAATACCGGTACTCGGTTAAGTGAGAAGTTAAACGCACTGGGTATTGAATATAAAATATGTGATCCCTTACTTGCAGAAAAACAGGCAGAGAAACAAGTACAAGGAGATACTTCAGATGATAGAAAGTATGTCTCTTTAAATGAGGTACTCGCTTGTGATGTCATTTCTTTGCATGTACCAAAAATTGTTGGTGGAAAATACCCAACCAATAAACTGCTCAATTCAAATAATCTATCACAATTACGAGACGATCAAATTCTAATTAGTGCATGTCGTGGTGATGTTATTGATAATCATGCATTATTAGCACTTAAAAAGTCGGGGCATAACCTAAAAGTAGTGTTAGATGTTTGGGAGGGAGAGCCAGATGTGCTTGAAGACTTAATTCCTTATACTGAAATAGCCACCGCACACATTGCTGGTTATAGCTTAGAAGGAAAAGCTCGTGGTAGTGAAATGCTCTATCAGGCATTATGTCAACAGCTAAAAGTTAAGCCTACCTACCGGTTAGCAAACTTTTTACCGTCGGCCAGTATCTCTGCAATTGAAATTAATCAAGATTTTAGTCAAATACTACTAAACCAGTTAGTAAAAATGGTTTACGATGTCAGACGAGACGATGCAATATTTCGTCATCAATTATCTGAGCAAGGTTTTGATAGTTTGCGGAAGAATTACCCCGTTCGCAGGGAGTTTTCTGCTGTTACTGTTACCTTGTCACCCAACGCCATTAGCGATGTGCCACATCGCTTAGGCTTTAGTAAAACGTCCAACTAGAAGAGAGAGGATCATGGCACAGAAATTTGATGTTTGTATACTTGGCGCAACAGGATTAGTTGGCAAAACGATTATGGAAATCTTAGAAGAAAGAGATTTTCCTATTAATAAACTCTACCCATTAGCAAGTGCTCGCTCTGCGGGTGAAATCATTGAGTTTAATGGTGAAAGTATTGAAGTACTTGATGCTGACCTTTTTGATTGGAGCCAAGCACAAATAGGTTTCTTTTCTGCGGGGGGCTCAACGTCTGCGAAGTTTGCACCAATTGCTGGTGATGCAGGCTGCATTGTAATTGATAATACCTCTGAATTCCGTTATGAAGCCGATATTCCTCTAGTTGTACCTGAAGTTAATCCAGAAGCATTAGCTGATTACCGCAACCGAAATATTATTGCTAATCCTAATTGTTCAACTATTCAAATGATGGTCGCATTAAAACCTATCTATGATGCAGTTGGCATTAGTCGTGTAAATGTTAGTACTTATCAGTCAGTTTCCGGTGGCGGAAAGAAAGCGATGGATGAATTGGCAAAACAAACCGCAGCACTATTAAGTGGCAAACCAGTAGAAACAGAAAACTTTTCTCGTCAAATTGCTTTTAACGTTATTCCACAAATTGACGTCTTCTTAGAAAATGGCTACACCAAAGAAGAAATGAAAATGGTTTGGGAAACGAAGAAGATTTTGGGTGACGAAAACGTACTAGTTAATCCTACGGCTGTTCGTGTTCCTGTATTCTTTGGTCATGGTGAAGCTTTGCATATTGAAACAAATTCACCAATCTCAGCAGAAGAAGTTAAAGACTTATTAGAGCAAGCGCCAGGGATTGTTGTTTGTCGTGATGATGCAGACTTCCCGACACAAATTGGTGATGCTAGCGGTAAAGATGAAACTTTTGTTGGCCGAATTCGTGAAGATATCAGCCATAGCTGCGGTATTAATATGTGGATTGTTGCCGATAACGTCCGTAAAGGTGCAGCAACCAATAGTGTACAAATTGCCGAGTTACTAGTTAAAGATCATTTAAGTTAGCCTTTAGTGCTTTAATTTACTTAACTTTAATTAAAACGAAGTAAAGAAAAAATAAAACTCGTCGTTAACTATAGGAATATAGTTAACGACGAGTTTTTTGTTTCAAAGGCTACAAAATCTCAAAAAGCATTCAAAATGTTATTTTTACCTTTACGATTACACCGTGTTGAATTGCTCAATGATTACAAAAATAGAAGACTTATTGAGTTAATTTGCTATTATCTTGTTAGTTAATGGTTTTTTGGAATAAACATTGCATTTTATCTTGATGGTAGCTTTATCAGGGCGGTGGTAAGGCGATGCGATATATTTTTGGCGCTAATATTTTTTTATAGTGCCATAACTTAAATTAGGACAACCCAATGCAAACATTATTGCGCCTGTGCCTATGGCAGGCGATTATTCTTGGCATACTAACCACTTCATTTCCTGTTAGTGCAGCTGAAGAGAATGGTATGCGCATGCGAGGACCCAAAAATGCAAAAAATATTACTGCAGAAGAAGAAAGCGGTATTCGTATGCGAGGCCCTAAAAGTATTGATGTTTTTAATTATGAACGATATGGCCCTATCACTTCAAAAGATACCCTGTGGAATATTGCTACACAAATTAGACCTGATGCACGTCTAAATATTTATCAAGTGATGCAGGCGCTATATCAAGCTAACCCTAATGCCTTTGTTGACAGCAACATAAACTATTTAGTTGAAGGACAATATCTAAAAATCCCCTCGTTTAATGACATGATGGGGGTAAATATAAATGCCGCTAAACAAAAGTCAGAGTTAGATAGAAAAGCTTGGGAAAATGGTCAGCCGACTAACAAAAGAGTTGCCGAAGTTAAAATAGATAAAAAATACCTAGATACTGTCAAAGTTGAAATCAATGACCAGCTGAATAAAATTGATACTCAACAACAAAAACGTTTAGAAAACATCCAAAATGATGTCTCTGATTCCATTAGTGGTCTTCAGGCAATTCTAAAGGAAAATGATGACTTACGTCATAGACTAACCTCTTTTAATGACAAACTTGGTGTAATGCAAGACGAAGTCGCTAAGGGGGATGAAATTAAGTTGCAAATGGATGACATGATCAAGTTGCAACAGGCCCTTTTGGAAAAAGCTGAAGCCAGAGAAAAAGAATTATTATTAGAAAAGCAACGTGCTGAACTGGCAGAGCAAGATATCACTTCAAATTTATGGTTTAAAATTGCCATGGGGACCTTACCTGCCATTTTGATTCTTGGTCTATTGGCATTCTTGTTTAAACGTCGACAACAAGCTTCGGATGAAGTCTTTTTCAATGACTTAGATAACAAAAAAACAACGTCTGTCTCACAAAAAAGTACTGAAGTAGATGAATTATCACTTGATGATGAATTATCATTGGATGACGAGTTAGATCTAGATGATGAGTTAAACTTAGATGACGAGCTTAATCTCGATGATGAGTTAAACTTAGATGATGAACTTGGTTTGGATGACGACCTTTCTATAGATCTCATTGATAATGATGATTCTCTGGGGGATGATGCTATCCATCTAGATGACGATGATAGTTTAGATGATCTCGATGATCTTGAAGATATATTACTTGATGATGATAATGACATTCTTGATGGTGGGGAATTAGGACAAGGTGATTTAGACTCATTGTTATCTGGGTTGGATGATGAACCCTCAAAAACTAAAGGCACTGAAGGTTTGACTGCTGTTGAGCCAGATGGGGAAGAGTTAGAGGGGGGAGAGCTAAGCCAAGACGATTTAAATGACTTACTTGGTGGTCTAGATGAGGAGCTTGAAGAAGCAGAATCCGCTAAAGAGGAAGCAACTGAACTAAATGCCGAAGTGACAGACCCAGATGATATTGATTCATTGCTTGATGCAGCAGTAGCTGATGCACCGGCAGAGGTTACAGACCCTGATGATATTGATTCATTGCTTGATGCAGCGGTAGCTGATGCACCGGCAGAAGTCACAGATCCTGATGATATCGATTCACTGCTTGATGCCGCAGTAGCTGATGCACCGGCAGAAGTCACAGATCCTGATGATATCGATTCACTGCTTGATGCCGCAGTAGCTAATGCACCGGCAGAAGTGACAGATCCTGATGATATTGATTCATTACTTGATGCGGCAATGGCTGATGCACCTGCAGAAGTGAAAGATCCTGATGATATCGATTCACTGCTTGATGCGGCAATGGCTGATGCACCTGCAGAAGTGACAGATCCTGATGATATTGATTCATTACTTGATGCCGCAGTTGCTAATGCCCCGGCAGAAGTGACAGATCCTGATGATATTGATTCATTACTTGATGCCGCAGTCGCTAATGCCCCGGCAGAAGTAACAGACCCAGATGATATTGATTCATTGCTTGATGCCGCAGTAGCTAATGCACCGGCAGAAGTAACAGACCCCGACGATATTGATTCATTACTTGATGCGGCAATGGCTGATGCACCTGCAGAAGTGACAGACCCAGATGATATAGACTCACTGCTTGATGCGGCAATGGCTGATGCACCTGCAGAAGTGACAGACCCTGATGACATAGATTCACTACTTGATGCCGCAATGGCTGATGCACCGGCAGAAGTAACAGACCCCGATGATATCGATTCATTACTTGATGCGGCAATGGCTGATGCACCGGCAGAAGTGACAGATCCCGACGATATCGATTCACTGCTTGATGCGGCAATGGCTGATGCACCTGTAGAAGTGACAGACCCCGATGATATCGATTCATTACTTGATGCCGCAATGGCTGATGCACCGGCAGAAGTGACAGACCCAGATGATATAGATTCACTACTTGATGCGGCAATGGCTGATGCACCGGCAGAAGTGACAGACCCAGATGATATAGATTCACTACTTGATGCGGCAATGACTGATGCACCTGCAGAAGGGACAGACCCTGATGACATTGACTCACTGCTTGATGCCGCCAAACCACCAGTGGAGAAAAACACAAAAGTCACTGAATCTAATATTGAGAGTACTCCTGATATTGAGAGTACTGCTGATATTGAAAATACAGGGCAACTAACTAATGCTGATGAAAGTGCGCTGAGTACTGAAGATCAGCAGATTCAAGATGAAATTGCCATCAATGAAGCTAAAATTGCAGAGTTTACCGCAGAATATGTTACGCCATTTTTAACGGCTGATTTTAGCGATATTTTTGCAAAAGAGCAGCAATCAGAGCCAGATGCTGAACTAACATCTGAGTCAGCACAAGAATTAATACCTGAACTATTACCTGACGATATGGTAAATATTGAAAGTAATGAGTTAGATAAAGAACTGGATATAGATTCACTTATCGCTGATGCACAAGACTCTGCTGAAGGGGATGAGCAAGAAACTGAAATCATTGACGATGAAATAGGTGATAGCATTACTGGTGCTACGCAAGGCAACCTACCAAGTGATCAAAAGACCGAGTCACTTACAGAGGCGTTAAGTCAATTATTAGCAGATGAAGATATCGAGGAAGGTACACAGGGCTCAGACATTAGCTCCGCTGATGCCATTGAGCTAGCACCGGATTTCTCTGATGGTGATGTACTAGCTGAACTTCTCGCCGAAACTTCCGAAGAAGAACAGGAAGAAGTATCCGCACTAGAGGTGATTGAAGAGTTAGATAATGTCGACTTTGATGACTTATTAGCTAACATCGAGGAAGAATCTGCAACAAGCCTTCTTAATCAGGATGAAGTGGGTCAGAACGAAGCTGAGTTAACGCTTGATGATATTGGTGATAACTTAATTGAAATCAGTCGAGATGAAAAAAAGCAGAAAGTAGAGCCGACAGAAGACTTTGTCTCCGTTGACGATTTATTGTCTGAAACATTAGATGAAGTTAAAGTATCTGAGCCTTATGAAAAAACAAACATAGATGTTGGTCTTGGAAAGTTCGCTGAAAATGATTCTGGTGTTGATGTCGATGTTGACGGCTCTATGTCGAGTCAATTAGATTTAGCAAAAATGTATATTGAAATGAATGATGAAGAAAATGCTCAAGTAGTTTTACAGGACGTAATTGAAAAGGGCGATGAGACTCAGAAAATTGAGGCCCGATCATTACTAGATACATTATAAAACGTTAAGTAAAACTAATAATCAATAAAATAGCCTAACAGCATAAAATAAAGGATAATACGCAGCGGAAATAATCACCTCACAAGAAAAGGTAGTTTTGCATGCGGTATGCGTTAGGCATTGAGTACGATGGTAAAAATTATTGTGGCTGGCAGCGTCAAAATAATGCCATGACAGTACAAGAGAAAGTTGAGAAAGCACTTTCTAAAATTGCCGATGAACCAATCGAGGTCGTTTGTGCAGGCCGTACTGATACGGGGGTTAATGCAACTCACCAAGTGATTCACTTTGATACCTTAAAAAAACGAAAAGATGTGTCTTGGACTTTAGGGGTTAATACTCACTTACCTTCTGATATCGCCATTTCTTGGGTGAAGCAAGTGGATGAAGAATTTCATGCCCGTTTTAGTGCTACCGCCAGAAACTATCGTTACATCATTTATAATAAACCACTTCGCTCAGCAATATTAAGCCATGGTATCAGTCATTGTCATTTTGCATTAGATGAAAACCTTATGCAACAAGGTGCAAATCACCTTATAGGTGAACATGATTTTACCTCTTTTAGAACCGTGCATTGTCAATCTCACTCAGCAGTTCGTACGATAAAGCATTGTAATATTACTCGACTGGGTAATTACTTGATGGTGGACATTAAAGCGAATGCTTTTTTGCATCATATGGTTAGAAATATTGTTGGTAGTTTAATGAGAGTCGGTCAATCAAAAGAAACAACACATTGGATGAAAGAAGTCTTGATAGCACAAAATCGCTGTGTTGCTGGAGAAACCGCGCCTCCTGAAGGCTTATATTTTGTTGATGTCGATTATCCCGAACATTTTGACTTACCAAAAAGCCGCTTAGGCCCTTTGTTTTTATAGAGTAAATAATTCATAACAATCACAATTATTTACTGAACAGACCAGTTTTTACTATATTGTATAGGTAATACTATGGTCTAATACACGGTTTATAATTAGCATTAATTAAAAAATAGACTTGGTGGGGAATTCTCATCAATAAACCGATAGATATTTCGTTGCAACAGGCAAAAATAAAATTATGAGCTGGATAGAAAAAATTCTCCCAAGAGCAAAAACGACACAGAAAAGCAATATTCCTGAAGGTGTATGGAGTAAATGTACTTCATGTAACGCCGTGCTTTATAAAGCTGAATTAGAACGACAAATTTCAGTTTGTCCTAAATGTGATCATCATATGCGCATAAGTGCACGTAAGCGCATTGATAGCTTTCTTGATCAAGATAATCGCATGGAGCTAGGAGAAGAGTTTGAAGCACAGGATATCTTGAAATTTAAAGATTCTAAGCGTTATAAAGATAGAATTAGCGCTGCTCAGAAAAATACTGGTGAGAAAGATGCCTTAGTTGTAATGAAAGGCGAAATAAATGGCATGCCTGTTGTTGCTGCTGCTTTCGAATTCTCCTTTTTAGGTGGTTCTATGGCTTCTGTTGTTGGCGCACGCTTTGTTAAAGGTGTCGAATACTGTTTAGAACATAATCTTCCTTTTATTTGTTTCTCTGCAAGTGGTGGTGCTCGTATGCAAGAAGCACTATTCTCTTTGATGCAAATGGCGAAAACAAGTGCAGCCTTAGCAAAAATGAGTGAAAAAGGTCTTCCATATGTATCTGTACTTACCGATCCTACTATGGGTGGTGTCTCAGCAAGTTTAGCTATGTTAGGTGACATTAATGTTGCTGAGCCTAAAGCGCTGATAGGCTTTGCCGGTCCTCGTGTTATAGAGCAAACGGTAAGAGAGAAATTACCAGAAGGTTTCCAACGCAGTGAGTTTTTATTAGAAAAAGGTGCTATTGATATGATTATCGACCGCCGTGAAATGAAAACGACTATTGCCCGGATGTTAGGCAAATTTATGGGGCACGCTAGCGTTGTCTCATAGGTTTTATAAGTAAAAATAGTTATTGTTTAGTTAACTCAAATCACTTGTTGATAGAATAAATGTCAAAATCAAATTCAAGCCACTATCAAGATTTTACTAATCTTGATCAGTGGCTTTACTATTTAGAAAACTTGCATAGCACTGAAATCGACCTAGGTTTGACAAGGCTCGGTGAAGTCGCTGATCGTTTAGCAATCGACTTAAGCTTCGCTAAAGTCATTACTGTTGCAGGCACAAACGGCAAAGGTACTACTTGTGCTTTCATAGAAAATGCCTTGTTGAACACTTTAACCCCGAAGTTAAATAGTGAAGTAAATCACGAATTAGCTCAAACGGGTAAACAAGGTGTTGCCGTATATTCTTCTCCACATATTGAACGCTTTAATGAACGTTTACGTATAAATAAAATGGATATTGGAGACCAGCCTCTGATTGAAGCCTTTATGAATATTGAGAGGGCCCGTGGTGATATCTCACTGAGTTATTACGAATATACCACTTTGGCTGCATTTATTGTGTTAATGCAAGTTAAACCAAGCTTCATTATTCTTGAAGTAGGTCTTGGTGGTCGATTGGATGCAACAAATATTATTGATGCTGATATCGCTGTGATCACAACTATAGATCTTGATCATCAAGCTTACTTAGGTAATGACAGAGAAACTATCGGTTTTGAAAAAGCGGGAATCATGAGAGCGAATCAAGTGATTGTTGTTGGTGATACACACGCACCTAAATCGGTAATAGGGCATGCAAGTAAATTAAATGCTCGCTCTGGTGAAACACTCTTTGTACGTGAACAAGATTTTTCACTTCAAAATGAAAGCTGTTATTGGCACTGGCAATCTAAGCAGACCCAATTAACAAACCTTATAACGACTTTTATTCCCCAAGATAATGTAAGTACTGCGCTAATGGTATTAGAACAGTTAAATATACCTCTCACAAAAGAGTTTGTTAACGAAATCATTTTAATGACTAAAGTGGCGGGACGGACTGAGTTGATGAAACAACCCGGACATTGTGATGTCATATTAGATGTTGGCCATAACCCTCAGGCTACTCGCTATTTATCGAGTCACCTTAAACAGTTAAAGCAGCAAGGTGAGTATCAAAATATCTACGGTGTAGTCGCTATGCTTGGTGATAAAGACATTAGTGCTAGCCTTCAATCCCTAAAAGGAGATATTGACTTTTGGTATACAGGCCCACTAAATGTGCCAAGGGCAGCTTCTTTGACCACAATGGCAATGGAGCTTGAATTGTTAAGCGAACAAGTAAATTGTTTTGACAATGTGAGTGATGCATTTGAAAGTGCAAATAAGCAGGCTAGTTGTGCTGACTTGATACTTGTTTTTGGTTCCTTTTTTACTGTAGCGCAAATCAGACCCCAATTAATTACTGTTTGTTAGCATATTTTTATTTGCTATAGTAACCACCTTCAATAGTTGGGCTACACCAGTTTTACTATATATACCAATTACATCACTTCGTTCATGTGATTGGTATAAGTTCGGTTTATTAATTAGGAGTTTCACTTGTCTACACCCTTTCAAAATCGCCTTGTTGGTACTATTATCGTGGCAGCCGTGGTTATCATTTTTCTGCCTGATGTACTTGATGGAGAAAAAAAATCTCACCAAACTGATTTTGAAGCTATTCCTAAAGCTGAAGTTTTTTCTGGAAAATTAACAAATAAGCCTTTTCCTGACGACAAATTAGTTCGACAAAAAATGACTCCTATATCCAATGAAGTAGCCATTGATGAGGATATTGTTAATAACACAGCAGTTACCTCGAAAGCTCAAGACAATAAAGTAGAATCAAAAACTAATAGGGATGTTATCAAACCAGCGGTGAAACCTGCTGCGTTAGTGCCTAATAAACCGAGTAAAAAACTTCCTGAAAAGGCGATGGCTAAAGAAGCTTGGGTTATTCATTTAGGCAGCTTTAAAAACAAAGACAATGTAGCTCAACTACTAAAAAAATTGAAATCCCAAGGATATATTGCCTTTACTAAGCCTATTAAAACTAAACAAGGCACGTTAACTAAAGTTATTATTGGTCCTGAATTGATAAAAATAACCATGGCAAAAAAAATACCTGCCTTGAAAAAGTTAACTGGCATCCAAGGGAAAATAGCACTTTTTGACCCCAGTAAATAATCGGTTTTTATAAAAAGCTAGGCATTATTTATTGATTTCTGGTAGAATGCGCGCCTCTAATTTAGAGAAACTCAACGAGACACTCATTTATGGTTTGGATAGATTACGCCATTTTAGCCGTTATAGGCATATCAACACTAGTAAGTTTGATACGAGGCTTTGCAAAAGAAGCGGTATCATTAGTTATTTGGATCAGTGCCTTCTTCATCGCTAGCACTTTTTATGCAAATCTAGCCAATCTCCTTACCAATATTTCCGATCAATTCTTGCGTAACGCAGCTGCTGTTACCATTCTCTTTATTACCACCTTAGTGCTTGGCGCTTTGGTTAATTACCTTATTGGTCAACTAGTAAGTAAAACAGGGCTTTCAGGTACAGACCGTATACTTGGTTTAGTTTTTGGTGCGCTACGTGGCGTACTCATTATAAGCGCCTTGATATTTTTTGTTGATGCTTTTACCGGAGCAGAAAATACAAAGTGGTGGAAAAGCTCTGAATTAATCCCTGAGTTTAAATTGGTCGTTGAGTGGTTTTTTGAATACCTCAAAGGGTCATCTAGTTATATAACTTAGCTGTTTAGGTAATGGCTAAGTGTATGCGGGTTGTCCGTGTGCAGTTATTTATAAGATATTATGTAAATATCTTCTAATTCAATATTTATAGGCGGTTAACGTTATGCTAAGTAATGTTTCTTAGCTTATAAATATTATCAGTATTTTTTTTGTGGAGAGAGCTTTATGTGTGGCATTGTTGGTATTGTCGGTCAAACCCCTGTTAGTCAGTATTTATATGATGGATTAACTGTACTTCAGCATCGTGGTCAAGATGCCGCAGGTATCGTAACTATTCATAATAATACGTTCAGACTTCGTAAGGGAAATGGCTTAGTAAAAGATGTTTTTCATACTCGCCATATGCTTCGCTTACAAGGTAATATTGGTATTGGTCATATTCGTTACCCAACTGCAGGAACGTCTAGTTCATCTGAAGCACAGCCTTTCTATGCTAATTCACCCTTTGGTTTATCGCTAGCGCATAATGGTAATTTAACCAATGCTGAAGAATTAAGAACATGGTTATTTAACGAAGCTCGTCGCCATGTTAATACCACGTCAGATTCAGAAGTTTTACTAAATATCTTAGCTCATGAGCTACAGAAAAGTGAAAACATTGCCCTTACTCCGGATGATATTTTTACTGCAGTAGCTGAAGTGCATAAACGTGTTCGTGGTGCTTATGCCAGTGTCGCATTAATTGTAGGCCATGGTATGATCGCATTCCGTGACCCTAACGGTATTCGACCTTTAGTTTTTGGTAAGCGAGAAACTGAACAAGGTATTGAGTATATGGTTGCCTCAGAGTCTGTCGCTCTTGATGCTTGTTCTTTTGAGTTTGTACGTGACGTTGCTCCAGGTGAAACTATATTCTTTTCTGAAAATGGTCAAATCCATAGTCAGCAATGTGCTGAAAATCCAATTTACAGCCCATGTATTTTTGAGTTTGTATATTTTGCCCGCCCTGATTCAACCATGGATAAAATGTCAGTATATGCATCACGTGTAGAAATGGGTACTAAGCTGGGTGAGAAAATTGCTGAAGAATGGCAAGATCTCGACATTGATGTTGTTATCCCTATCCCAGAAACATCATGTGATATTGCTCTACAAATAGCACATCATCTTGATTTACCTTATCGTCAGGGCTTTGTTAAAAATCGATATATCGGGCGTACTTTTATCATGCCGGGTCAAGAGCAGCGTAAAAAATCTGTTCGTCAAAAGCTTAATGCTATTGGTACTGAGTTTAAAGGTAAAAATGTATTACTCGTTGATGACTCTATCGTGCGGGGAACAACGTCTGAGCAAATCATCGATATGGCCCGTGCTGCTGGTGCTAATAAAGTTTACTTCGCCTCAGCTGCGCCTGAAGTAAGGTTCCCTAATGTTTACGGAATTGATATGCCAAGTGCAAATGAATTAGTTGCACATGGCCGGGAACTGGATGACATTTGCAGTTTAATTGGTGCAGATAAACTTATATATCAAACCATTGAAGATTTAGTTGCCGCCGTTAGTTCTGGTAACCCTGATATAAAATCTTTCGATACTTCAGTATTTGACGGTTGTTATGTGACTAATGATATTAACCAAGAATATTTAGATAAGCTTGATGCATTACGTAATAATACCAGTAAAGAAGCATCAGACAAAGACGCTGATTCTATTATTGATATGCATAATGAAGGCGCCGAGTAGTTTTCTAATCTTAGTTAAGCAGTAGCTATTACTTAACTTGTCGAAAATAGCAAACAAAGAAAAGCCCAACGTCTCAAGCAGACTTTGGGCTTTTTATTTAGCTAAAATATAGTTTATTTTAAAAAATCAATAATGGTGTTAAGAAATAAACTCAGGACCAAATCCCATAGTCCACATGACGGCAGTAAATGCCATTAAAGCAACAAGCAGAACTAAACCGCAGGTAACTACAGAGCTTGAGTAAATGAATCCTTTTTCTTCGGGGATATTCATCATAATAGGAACACCTGAGTATAACAGGTAGATAGAATAGGCCACCGCGGCAATACCTGCCAAAGTGACAAACCAAAGTACAGGGAATAACGCTGTAATACCAACCATGAGTAACGGTGTTGCGGTATAAGCAGCCAGCTCTAAAGCTTGAACAAAGTCAGGTTTTGAATCAAACGTTTTTGCCATCCATTGAATCAAATAAGCTAAGGCAAAAACACCAAAAACTAAGCCCAAATACATGCTAACAGCCATCACCTGAGCGCTGGCAATACTTATTTTAATTGGATCTCCTACACCAATAGTCCAGCCAATATATGCTGCAGCATAATAGCTGCATATTGCAGGTATTAGCGCTATGGTTAAAATATGCATCAAGCTATAACTTAAGCTTTCGTGGCGTTTTTCAATAACATGCCATTCTTCTTTTGGGTGGGCATAAAGTCCCCATATGTGGTTTAGTATCATGATTATTCCTCTCGCACGTAAGTATTCGGAAAGTACTTTTTAGTCAAAATAAACAACAATAAATAATTAAGCCATCAGTACTCTTATTATTACTCTTATATTTATGAAAGATATAAGCTGATCAGTCAAGGCTTGAATGAAAAATAAACAATAAAGCTCTATAGAATGAACTTTTAATACTTTTATGTGATATAGGTCTTTTGTTTACTTTAGGGGCGTTTTAGCTAACTTTAATTCGTACAACTGACATAACTTCAATATCAAAACCAGCGATAGCTTCACTGTCAGGGTAATAGGTTAGATTAACCCTTTGCCCTTTCAAACTTTGATATAACTTCTTACGCTTATATTTGAAAGGTACATTATGTTTATCAAGCATTAGTGTATTTATCACCCAATCATCACACTCTCGCTGTACATGAGACGTTACTTTCATATTTTCACTGTGGATCAATTTATCGTGTCGCTTAACAAGTTTTTGTGCTGCATTTTTATTAGTCAGTTTTTTTTTAATAATAGAAGACATAAAGTTGATCTATGTGAGGTAAAAAACAGATTTTGCTAGTATCTCAAGAAATAGGCTTTTAAAATAGCGCAATATCTATTTTAGCTAGAACATACTCTCTAGCTACTAGCACCGAGATGAATTGATGACTGAAGCAGAGCAATTATTAATACCTATATTGAATTTTTTATCCTGTGAAACTCCTGATGAATGGATAAATGAGGCTAAAAAACCGGAGAATTTACCGATAATATTACGAGATCATTTAGCATGTGAGCTTAAGGCGGGACAAACTGCGATGTATCTAATTCGCAAGTATGCGGTGGATAAAGATAGCAGCAAGGTATTACTTGAGTGGTTTGAACCTTATGAAGACTTTTTATATCGTAAAAGAGGCGATTTATCGTCACTTGCTAATAAAAATAATCTTTCTAAAGCTATTTTTGCTAAACGTAATGAATCTCAAGGTAAATCGGCCTACAGCCAAGATCTTATCGATAAAATGGTATTGTTAATTAAAGAAGAGTTACACCACTTTTATCAAGTGTTAGAGATAATGGTTAAGCGAGAGATTCCTTTTGATGGCATCACGGCTGGGCGGTATGCTAAAGGCATGTTGAAGCATGTTACTACCTATGAACCTAATGCATTAATTGATAAATTAATAATTGGCGCCTTTATCGAAGCTCGTTCTTGTGAACGATTTGCCAAACTTGCTCCCCACTTAGATGATGACTTAAATAAGTTTTATGTATCACTATTGAGATCTGAAGCACGCCATTATCAAGATTATTTAGCATTAGCAGAGCAAGTTGCAGGTAAGGATATTTCTGAACGTGTCACATATTTTGCTAAAGTAGAAGCTGAGCTAATTTCATCTCCTGACGATGACTTCAAATTTCACTCAGGGCGACCTGTTTAAGTTCTACGTTGATGTGCCTTTTTTATCGAAAGTTTAACCAGCTATAGTGGAATAACTATCGAGTTAATTAAGTAAAGGGTTATTTAATAACTCAATAGATTCAGGTGTAACTTTGAGCCAAGCACCTTGTTCATACCAGTCGCCAAGCACTATACGTTGAGCACTGCTGCCATTGGCCATAATATTATGTATTGCTGGTCTGTGAGTATGTCCATGTATAAGCAATTGGCTCTGATGCTCTTCAAGGCACCGAATAACTTCATCACTTGTCACATCCATAATCTCTTGCGGCTTGATTGCTGTAGCTGCAATGCTTTTTTGTCGATAATCAGCAGCCATTTTTTTACGTATAAACAAGGGTAAAAGTTTTACTCCTGCCTGCCACCACCATGAGCGTGATTTTTTCCTGAAAGCTTGATAAGTGATATCTCTGGTGCATAGAGTATCGCCGTGCATGATAACGACATGTTGTCCATAAAGGTCGATGGTATCTATTTCGGGTAATAGTTTCATACTCGCTTGTTTAGCAAATCGTTTACCTAGCAGGAAGTCTCTATTACCGTGAATATAATAAATTTTTGTGCCAGAATCACTTAGTTTAGTTAGCGCCACTGAGATAGTTTTAAGGTAAGGGCTATCATCATCATCACCAACCCATGCTTCAAAAAAATCTCCTAGGATATAAAGCTTTTCAGCCTCCACGGCTTCATTTTCAAGAAAACGAAAAAAACAGGCACTGATGTCAGGCCTGTTTTCACACAAATGTAAATCAGCAATAAAATAGGTTATTGATGTTTTATTTTTGTTAATCATTATTTGTGAGGTTACTCAACAATTGCTGATTCAACTAAGATATCTTCTTTAGGTACGTCGCCGTGACCTTGGTAATTACCTGTCTCAACTAAAGTCATTTTATCAACAATGTCCATGCCCTCAACAACCTCACCAAATACACAATATCCCCAACCTTGCATATTTTCAGCAGTAAAATCTAAGAAGTTATTGTCAGTTAGGTTAATAAAAAATTGTGCTGATGCTGAATGTGGCTCTTGAGTACGTGCCATTGCTAAAGTGCCACGTTTGTTACTTAAGCCATTGTTTGCTTCATTTTTGATACTTGCGCGAGTTTCTTTTTCTTCTAGACCCGGAGCAAAACCACCACCTTGTGCCATAAAACCTTTAATAACACGGTGGAAGATAGTGCCATTGTAATGACCTTCTTCAACATATTGTTGGAAGTTTTTTGCCGTTTCAGGTGCGTTATCGAAGTCTAGTGCTATTTTGATATCGCCAAGGGTTGTTTTAAATGTGATCATATTTGTCTCTTATTAAGTTCGAATAAATTTTTCTGATAAATTAATTGCCATAATTGTACGCTAACTTGTTATAAAGTGCATTAGCCATGATGATCCTTTAGGTTTGTTCAGGTACAATCTAAGGCTCATCCATTCGTTAATTACTCATTCGGAGTCATAAAATCTCATGTTGCAGATATACAACACCTTAAGTCGTCAAAAAGAAACCTTTACACCAATTAATCCAGGTAAAGTAGGCTTATATGTTTGTGGTTGCACCGTTTATGACTTATGCCATATTGGTCATGGCCGAACTTATATTAGTTTTGATAATATTGCCCGTTATTTACGCTTTTCTGGTTATGAAGTTAACTATGTCCGCAACATCACAGATGTCGAAGATAAAATTATCAAACGTGCCAATGAAAATAACGAAACGACTGAAGAACTAACCGAGCGAACCATAGCTGCAATGCATCAAGATTTTGATTCGCTTAACATGGCAAGGCCTGATCTAGAGCCAAGAGTTACTACGCACATGGATGAAATCATCACTATGATTGAAACCTTGGTTGCAAAAGAACATGCTTATGTTGCCGGTGCTAATGCCGAGACTACCGGGCAGGGTGATGTCTTGTTTAATGTATCAAGCTATGACCAATACGGTAAGCTAAGCGGTCAAAACCTTGAGCAACTACAAGCAGGCTCTCGTGTTGAAGTTGATCAGAATAAAAATAACCCTCTTGATTTTGTGTTATGGAAATCGGCTAAACCTGGCGAGCCAAGCTGGTCGTCGCCATGGGGCGAAGGTCGTCCTGGTTGGCATATTGAATGTTCGGCAATGAATGCTAAAGAGCTAGGTCATCATTTTGATATTCATGGCGGAGGCTCCGATTTAACTTTCCCTCATCATGAAAATGAAGTTGCGCAAAGTTGTTGTGCACTTGACACGCCTTATGTAAATTATTGGATGCATACAGGTATGGTGCAGGTAGACCAAGAGAAAATGTCTAAATCATTAGGCAACTTTTTCACCATACGTGATGTATTAGCACAATACGATGCAGAGACAGTGCGCTTTTTCTTAACAACAGGGCATTATCGTAGTCAGTTAAACTATTCGACTGATAATTTAACGCAAGCAAGAGCATCAGTTGAGCGAATTTATACGGCGCTCCGTGATGTCGATACTCAAAGTGATTATGTACTTGATAAAGATTCAAACTTTGTTAAACAATTTTGCCAATCAATGGATGATGATTTTAATACACCACAAGCATTAGCTGTTCTATTTGAAATATCGAAAGAATTAAATGTTGCCAAGAGCGAAAATGATAACGCTTTAGCATCAGATCTTGCTTCAACCCTAGTTAAACTTGGTGAAATTATTGGTTTATTACAACTTGATCCTGCAACTTTCTTGCAAGGTGATAACGATAATGATGAAGTGGCGGTGATAGAAGCGCTAATTGTGCAACGTAATCAAGCACGTATAGATAAAGATTGGGCACTTGCTGATGATGCACGAGACAAGCTTAATGCTATGAATATAGTCTTAGAAGACAGTGCAGGCAAAACAACATGGCGTAAAGCTTAGTGCTATTTTACTCGTTTAGAAGTCAGTTTAATTTATATATTTTAGTGTAAACTAAAGACAATAAAAAGGGTGAACACCATTGGTGTCCACCCTTTTAAATTTTTAGTCGTTAATATTTAATTTAGCGCTTACTGAGTTGCTTGATCACATGCGATCAAGGTATTTTCAATTAAGCTTGCAACTGTCATTGGGCCAACACCACCCGGTACAGGCGTGATAAAAGAAGCCTTTTCTTTAGCAACATCAAATTCTACATCGCCCACTAACTTACCGTTATCTAGACGATTAATTCCTACATCGATCACTATCGCGCCTTCCTTAACCCATTCTCCAGGTATAAAGCCCGGTTTGCCAACGGCAACTACAATAAGATCTGCGTTTCGCACTTTACCTTCTAGGTCCTTAGTAAAGCGGTGTGTTGTTGTTACCGTGCATTTAGCTAATAAAAGCTCTAGGGTCATAGGTCGACCAACAATATTTGAAGCGCCAATAACAAGGGCATCTAAACCTTTAGGGTCAATACCTGTTGACTTAATTAAGGTGACAATGCCTTTAGGTGTACAAGGTCTCAGGCCAGGCTGTCTTAAGGCTAATTTACCGACATTAGCTGGGTGAAATCCGTCAACATCTTTAAGTGGATTAATGTGCTCAATAATTAGATCAGAATTTAAACCTTCAGGTAAAGGAAGTTGCACTAAAATGCCATCTATAGAGTCATCGTTGTTTAATTCACTTACTAATTTTAATAAGTCTTGCTCTGAAGTTGTCTTAGGTAAGTCATAAGAGCGAGAAACAAAACCCACTTCTTCACAAGCTTTGCGCTTACTACCAACATAAACTTGTGAAGCAGCATCCGAGCCGACAAGGATTACAGCTAGACCTGGTGCTCTTAAGCCTCTGCTTATACGTAAGCCAACCTTTTCTTTAACTGAATCTCTAAGTTGTTTGGCAATTAATTTGCCATCGATCAATGATGCTGTCATAACTCTACTGTTAGCCTTGGTTTAAATAATAAAAAAACAAGGCTATTTTGCCATAAACCAGACATGTATTGTAGGTTTACTTTACTTTGCATGCCTTGGAGGTTACCGACTGTATTGAGGTTTACTTATGTATTGCTGTATATTGGATATTGCATGCAACATTAAGGGTGATGTGCACTTTAGCGCTTTAGATAATTTATATCCGTAACAATTAAGCTACTTAAGAAGAGGACATTAAATCAGGGACCATAATTAATTATAATACTAATACTCTGTGTAAAAATAATGATCGTCATATCAATTCCAATGATGAGCCTCTCTATTAAAGCTGGTCTTAGATTAAGACAAAGACCGTTAATCTATTGGCTAAGCTTAATATTTATCACAAAATAGTCTTTACAGCAAAGGAACTAACAATAAGGTTAAATAAACGACAATAGTATAGTGGTCAGACGAAGAATTCGACGACTTGTGCTAAAAATGACCGAACAGTTATTTATTTATAAAAAAAGTTTGACGGATGTTAATCAACTCGGTAATATCCGCATCCGTTGAAACGAGGCAATTTATTGTTAGTTTAAACAGCATCTGTCGGTGATTAGCGCAGCTTGGTAGCGCACTTGGTTTGGGTCCAAGGGGTCGCAAGTTCGAATCTTGCATCACCGACCACTTTTTCTTTTATAGATTAAGTGATGCTTTGTAGGTA
>Ga0209396_1001120_pt1 | contig 30410 bp, 27 predicted proteins | sample GOMGulsemesocosm_6_FD_184638 | JGI IMG/M metagenome (GOLD analysis project Ga0209396, IMG submission 184638) | Methane-oxidizing microbial communities from mesocosms in the Gulf of Mexico - GOM8C Gulf of Mexico (SPAdes) (version 2) | ecosystem: Environmental > Aquatic > Marine > Cold seeps... | reverse complement strand
CCGGTAAAGGATGAGATAATAAAAATACAGGCGGCTTTTGCTTAAATCTCAATTGAGCTGATAGTTTAGCTAAAAATTCACTGGAAGCTCGGGGATCAAATCCAGAGTTATTTAAAATAGTCATGCCGATACGGTCGGCTTCTTGCTCAGCACCACGGCTATGTGTCATTTGACTTAACATGCTTTGGGTTTGATTGGCCGAAATGATTGCCATACCTGCTTCAGGGTTGACTATTGTCGTTAATAACCCTGCAACCATGCCAGCTAAAGTTAAGCCTGAGTTATCTTGTTGTTTTTGTAATCTTCGTGCTAAATGTCTTTGAGTAACATGAGCGATTTCATGTCCCAATACTGAAGCAAATTGACTTTCATTATCAGATTTTGCAATTAAGCCGGCATGAACACCGACATGACCACCATAAAATGCAAAAGCGTTTATTTCATTATTTCTGATCCAAAAAAATTCGAATGGAAAGCGAATGTCATCGGCATGGGCAACTAAACGATTACCAATACTTGTCAGGTATTCATCTAATAAAGGGTCTTGAATAACAGGAGATGAACTTCTCACTTTCATCATCATGATTTCACCAATGGCTTTTTCTTTTTCTAATGGCAATACTTGAAGAGCGGACGTGCCTAAATCAGGAAGTTTGAAGTTTGATTGTGATAATACAGGAGAAGATAATAATAACCCGCTGATAATTAATAGAGACAGTTTTTTTCTTGGATTCATTTTATTCCTTGTTTGCTTGCTCGTTTATCATTAACTGTGCCAGCATTAATTCATCATGATCTAGAGAAGTTTCACTTTCACATAAATCGTAATATTTTTTAATTGAGACTCCGTTGATCTTAATAATGTTCAATTCTTGTTTTAAAAACTCTATTATTCTATGTACAACTTTATGGGCATGGATTATGAGTGCTTTATCGGCTTCATCACCTCTTTGAAAATAAAACTGTATATATTTATGCAATTGGTTAATTCTTAGTATAAGTCTCATTGAATGGGGATCCCATACCATAAACTCCATTAACTTATTATCTTTGACGTATTGATTGATTTCGACATTCTTGGCATATGGAAAGGCTTGTAATTCAAAGCCTCTATCAGTAAAAACTTGATAAAGTGCTACTCTAGGCTTGTTTTCAAAAATAAGACCATCAGAATTACTTTCAGTACCACCAAGAAGGTCTAGATTCCAATTACGTTTATCTATAATGCGTTTTATCGCTGTATCGAAACCATGTGTCAAAATGCCTTCAGATTCACCTAATGACGATGCAACTAAATGATAAAAGGGTGGTAATTCCCCCCAGTTTAATTGTTTTTTGTACCAGTTAACATCCTTTAATGTTGGGTTACTTGGTAATTGTGCTTTATCATTTTGGGATGTCATTAAATTATACCTATTTCTTTTCTTATATAAGCATAATGCATTGTATGGTTTTGGTATACCCAAACTACTTTAAGATGAGGAATTCAGTTGGTTCGAGTATAGATTTGATTCCTTTTCTTTAGCTTTGCCGTTATTATTCTTAAATGTTTATAAACAGATGTAGTATTAATGGGTAAATGTGATTTAACACAGTATCAATGTCCTCAGCTTTTTGTTCAATTTAAATACCAATTAAAATTAGCTTTAAAAACCAATGAGCAAAAAGACGGTGATGATTCGATCACATTTTTGATATTAGAAGATTCGGATATAAACGATATGGAGCGTTATTTACAACTTTATCAATTTGAATATGAAATAAAGACAAATTTAAACAATAAAGCCTTAGTTATTAGCTTAGTAAAAGGGAATGTATAAGTGTTAGAATATTTAAAATCTTGGTACCAGCGTAAATTTTCAGATCCCCATTCTGTAACCCTATTTCTTTTATTGATAGTTTTAGTTGCACTGTTATATTTTGTGGGTTCATTCATTATCCCTGTACTTGTAGCTTTGGTAATCGCCTATCTTCTGGAATGGCCAGTTATTAAGTTACAAAACTTAGGGTTTGCACGATTATCCGCTTGTGCCAGTGTAATGCTTATTTTTGCTGGCACTATGATTGGCGTTTTCGTGACTATGGTACCTGTATTATGGCAACAGGCTGCGAACTTACTTCAAGAAGCACCTTCTATGTTAGAGCAAGGAAAATCATTTTTGATGCATTTGCCAGAACGTTACCCTGAACTAATCAATGCACAGCAAATTCAAAGTATTGTTTCAAATGTTGAAAATAAAGTTTTAGAGTTTGGTCAGCAAATATTATCTTTTTCTTTAACGTCATTAAAAGATGTTGTGGCTTGGATGATATATTTGATTTTAGTGCCACTTTTAGTCTTTTTTATGCTTAAAGACAAAGTAGAATTGACGTCTGGTATTGAGACTTTTTTGCCACAGCAGAGACGATTAATTAGTCAAGTATGGCATGAAATGAATCAACAAATAATGAATTATATCCGTGGAAAGGTCATCGAAATAGTGATCATTGGTGGGGCTTCATTTATCGCTTTTGCAATATTTGATTTAAGATACGCTGCCTTGCTGGGCGTATTAGTTGGGTTATCAGTATTAATACCCTTTGTTGGAGCCGCACTAGTAACGATTCCTGTCGCTGCAGTCGCATTATTTCAATTTGGCTTGGCGCCAGAGTTTTGGTATTTATTAGTCGTTTATGGAATAATTCAAGCCCTTGATGGTAATGTTTTAGTCCCGCTACTATTTTCTGAAGCGGTAGATTTAAATCCAGTTTACATTATCGTTGCGGTGTTATTTTTTGGTGGGTTATGGGGATTTTGGGGCGTATTTTTTGCTATCCCATTAGCTTCATTAGTACGCGCATTATTAAATGCATGGACAACAGAAGAAGTTCCAAAGAGTATTACGAGTTAGCTTAAGAGTTTAATTGATACTAAGAGGGCCGTTTTTTGAAATAGCCCTCTTGATTTTTGATGAAATAAAAAAATTATGAATTATCAGTTATATAATCAATGACAACTTGATGATGTTCTTTTGTTTTGAATTTATTAAAAACATGTTTAATTGTACCATCTTGAGATATTAAGAAACTTAATCTATGGATCCCATCATATTCTTTACCCATAAATTTCTTTAATCCCCATACACCAAACTCATCAGCGATTGCATGATCTTCATCTGATAATAATGCGAAATTAAGTTCTTTTTTTGTTTCAAAGTTTTTTAACTTTTTCACTGGATCTGGGCTAATACCAACTGAAATTGTATTGAGTTCGGCTAATGTTGCTTTTTGATCTCGTAAATTTTCAGCTTGGATAATGCACCCAGGAGTCATTGCTTTTGGGTAAAAATATACTAATACTTGGTTTTCTTTTAAGAGTTCAGAAAGGTCAACCGTATGTCCATCTTGATCTTGTAAAGAGAATAGAGGGGCTTTATCGCCAGCAACTAAAGTATTCATTTTTTAATCCTAGTATTTATTTAAATTAGCTTGAAATCGCATTATTAGCGTATGCGGCGCAGTATAGATTCAAGGTTAAGTTCATTGCATAAATTTTCAAGCTTGAGCTTAAAACTATCGAAGGCGGCATCAACGGGTACATTAATTTCTAAAGTAGAGCACATATGAAGCTGGTTTTCTTGCTCATAAGTGTCAGACTTCAATGAACAAATATCAATATTGTCTTCTGCTAAAAAAGAGGCTACCTTGCTTAATGTACCTGCAGTATCAAGGCCTTTATATTCAAGCATGTAGCCCGCACTAAACTCGCATCCAGTTCGATTGGTTGTGCGCTTCATCATAGTGAGTAACCCCATTTCCATGCTTTTGACTGGGATAGTATGTTCAATACGACTTATCGCAGACATATCTCCAGATAAAAGCATTATGATAGAGAACTCGTTACCTAAAATAGCAATTCGGCTATCAATAATGTTACAGTTACATTCACTCACTAGCTGTGTTAATTCAGCAACAATTCCGGTTCTATCATCACCGATTGCAGTTAAAACAAGCTGCTGATTTGAAAATCCAGACATTTATTTATCCATGTACCCCTACGTTGGGGCCGAAGTTTAGCACATCAACAATAGAAACACTCTGCATTCTTGTTTTTAGTAGCTCAGGAAAGTATTATAGTCTCTGATTACACAGATATAATTGCTTTTCTGTAATAACTGAATGATTTTCAAGCAATCTACTCGTAATATGACCAGTTCATAATATGAGATAATAATTTTGAATCATATTTTGAACCAAATAGGGTATAGCCGACTCATATAATAGAAATAAAATTCGGCATGCTAAGGAGAATAATAAGTGCAGTATTGGATCCGTAAAAGTTTGGTATTGGGTGTTATCACAGCATTATCAGGTTGTAGTGTTTTTATAAATAATGCTCATGATGAAAAAAATTACCGTGTATCAGAGCAAATTAAAGTGCCCGCGGATCTTAAAAAACCATACCAAGACCCTGAATATATCATGACGCCAGCCCAATATAGTCAGGCAATGCCAAGTGATATAGTTAGACCTCCGGCACAAGTTTTAAATGTCGCTATGGGAAGTTGGGTTGAAGAAGGTGATAAGCAAACACGTATATTTTTTGATAAGTCTGATGGTATTGATGATTTAAAAAGTTTTATGTGGACAACATTGAATGAATTACTTAGTGAGAAACAAGTAACAGCCACTGATAATAATGAAGCCAAAGGTGAGCTATCTACTGATTGGTATTCAATACATACTGTAGAAGAAGTTTGGTTTTGGGAAGAAGAAAAAGAAGTTAGTAAACAAAAGTTTAAATTTACTATTGAGCAAAAAGAGCATCAAAGAACAGCTTCAATGACAACTGAATTACTAGATTATCAAAGTAAAGATGAAATTTTAACGCCTATTCTACGTCAACAACTTGAAGCGGGTGCATTGAATGCTTATGTTAGTCAGTTTGATTTTAAATACCGTCAACTCGCAGTTGAGATGAATAAACAAAAAGGTATTGTATCTTTAGAGCTTGGTTTTGATAATCAAGGCAATGCCGCTTTAGTTACAGAGCAAAGTTTAGAAGCGATCTTTGAACGTTTTTCTTCTTTTATTGAAAAGTTAAGCTTTACAATTAATGAGTTAGATAACGATAAAGGTTTAATAACTGCAACCTATGAGAAGCCAGACTCAAGTGTTTGGGATTCTATTTGGGGAGATGATATTGCTGAATTACCATTAGAGTCGGGCCAATATCAAATGTTACTGAGTAAAAATAGTACAGGCGGTACAAGCATCACTTGGATGGATGAACAAGGTGACACTTTAGAGCCTGGTACTATGAATGATTTACAACAAGCATTAGTTAAAGTATTACGTAAGAAAGGTATTGATATTTAAGTATAAAAATTAAAATTACACTTAACATTCAAATTTAAGAAGTACACAGAAGAGCGCTATTTGCGCTCTTTTATGTATTCGTTAATCAAGCAATTTCATTAATTAACTTGCTAAATTAAAATTTAATTAATGAAATTGATGCAGTATAGGTTTATTTATGAATACACAACGAATCGATAATCAAATGTTATACCATTGGCGTACAATACTGACTTTTATTGTACCTTCATTAATCGGAGTGTTTTTATTTATGACTCCGGTTCAAACTGGTGAAGCTTTCACCATACCCATTGCACTTTTAGCTAAAGAAATACAAAATATTACCAGTGTTTATATCACACATATTGTACTGGCTGTGATTTCCACAACAGCAATTTTAAGCGCTATAACCAAAGTATTTAAACCAAAATTCATTATGAAGCGTGAGTTTTTGCGTCACTTATTAGATGTTTCTCCCATTTGGCTTGCGACACGCATCATGGGCATGATTTTTGTTTTAGTTACTTTTTTTAAAGTCGGTCCAGAAGCGATTCACTCTGCTAATACGGGTACTTTAGTGTTGCATGATCTCATGCCTGTATTATTTTCTGTTTTTATTTTAGCGGGACTATTATTACCTTTATTACTGAACTTTGGCTTATTAGAACTTGCAGGTACTTTACTAACTAAAGTAATGCGTCCTTTATTTAAAGTACCGGGAAGAAGCTCTGTTAACTGTGTTGCTTCTTGGTTAGGCGATGGCAGTGTAGGTGTTTTAATGACATCAAAACAATACGAAGAAAAATTTTATACTCAAAAAGAAGCAGCCATTATAGGAACGACTTTTTCAGCAGTATCAATTACTTTTAGCTTGGTGGTAATTGGGCAAGTGAAATTAGAACATTTATTCGCACCATTCTATCTTACAGTCTGTTTAGCTGGTGTTGTAGCAGCACTAGTTGTACCAAGACTACCACCGCTTAGAAATAAAAAAGATGTATATATAGATGGCTCAGTGAGGGATGGAGAAGTAGAAGCGCTACCTGAAGGAAAAACTTTATTTAAGCATGGTTTGCATGTTGCACTCACTAAAGCTTACAAATCTCAAGGTGTTAAAGGTACTTTAACCGAAGGTCTCAAAAATGCAGTTGATATGGTTTTTGCTGTATTACCTGTTGTTATGGCGATAGGTACTTTCGCTTTGATAATCGCAGAATATACACCAATTTTTCAATGGTTAGGTATGCCTTTTATTCCTTTATTAGAGTTATTACAAATCCCAGAAGCGCAACAAGCTTCACAAACTATTGTTGTTGGTTTTGCTGATATGTTTATTCCATCAATTTTAGCTGCTAATGCTATTGAGAGTGATATTACCCGGTTTGTAATTGCAGCGATGAGTGTTACGCAACTTATTTATATGTCTGAGATCGGCGCTTTAATTTTAGGTAGTAAAATACCTGTAAGTTTATGGGAACTGTTTTTAATATTTCTATTGCGTACTTTAGTAACGCTACCAGTAATCGCTTTAATGGCGCACTGGCTAGTTTAATTTTTTATAGTGATAATTGAAAACTGTACAATCCTCACAGCTATTTGTGAGGATTTTTATTTTTAGAGTCTTTTTCTTTTAATGACTCTTTTGCTTTTTCAATTGGATCTTGATTAAATTTTTTAATATCAAACTTTGCAGAATATTTTAATAACGCAATGTTGCTCCATATTACACCTAAAACAACTACGATAATGAGTATGATTTTCCAAGTTTCCACTTTGTTTCTCTTTTATTAAAAATACCATGATAGCATTTAGTACAAATAGGATAAAACCCTGTTAAACTAACTGCTTTGTTATATCGCTTGGTCATTTCAACTAGATACCTTATGTTGAAGTGATATGTATATCGTTAATTGATTTTGTTGGAGTAAACAGTTGAAGACTGAAAATGTCTTAATGTGGCCAAAAGAGTATATTCTTCTTTTAAGAGGATTATTAGAACAAAATGGTGCTTTTATATTAGATGCGTTAGAAGCTTGGCCGAATTGCAATGAATCAGTAGATGAACAAGAAGTATGCAGTATCAGTTTACCGCCTATATATTACATCTTATGGCAAAAACCAGCTGAACCATTCGAAGACCTATATTGTCAGCATATCAGTGATTTTGATGATAAATCCCAAAAATATATAGAATCAGTATTTAGTGATTTAAAACAGCAATTAGATTCTGATGAAGCAATAACAACGCTTTTATTGCAAAGACTTGCAAACTATTGTGATTTTCAATCTCAAATGTCAATAGAAACTAAGTTAAGTCTAGTAAACTTAACGCAACAAAAACGATTCTTTAATGTATTAAAAACGTTACTCGAATCTGGTTTAAAGCTATCTACTTCTGATGTCATGTCCTTACTTGAGCACTCTGAATTACATTCTTTGGTACTGCCTTTCCTTGAAACTAATCTGATCGATAAACAAGAGGTTGTTACTTTATTAACAGAACAATTGTTACAAGGTGAAGATAGATTTGATTTTTTAGTTAAACTACAAAGCGAAACGTCAGAATCTGAAATATTAGATAAAGCTTTATTACAGCAGCTCAGACACGATTCTTCGAAGCAAAGTATTTGTAAACGTTTTTTGGAACAAGGGGCTGAAGGGTTAATTGCGGATGAAAATGGAAAAACATCCATCATGTGGGCAGTTCAACAGGGCTTTATAGATGTATTAGAAGCGCTTTGTACACCTGAGCTATTAGTACAACGTGATAATGAAGATAATACTGTTTTACATTATGCAATTAAAGCAAAAAATGAATTAGCAATTCGTTTCATTTTAAATCAAAACATTGATTTTACAATAAAAAATAATTTAGGTTTTACAGCTTATGGACTTTCTGTTGAACTAGGACATAAAAAAATAGTTAATTTGTTAGAAACTGAATTTGGAATTAAGGAATTAAGTGAAGTAAATAAATTTAAAAGAATTAATTTAGTTCACTCTCTTCATGCGTTTATTGGATTTTTACTACCTATACAATTGTTTTTCTTTTTTGATCCACAATTTAATGCAAAAAGTGAATTATCTTTTTTTCTAGCACTTGCCTCAATGCTTGTTATGTTTTTTGCGATGAATTTAAAACGATGTAGTTTATATCCTGATATCAAACATACATGGAGTTTATCAATATTGCGGGCTCTGTCTCCAATAAGTTTATTATCTCAACTATTACTTTTATTAGTTGTTGTTATTGCAGCTTTAACTTGATAAATCCTACTACAATAAATCAGCTATCCCACATTTTCGAATTTGTGGGAGATAAAATACTTTAGGATAAAACTAAGCTATCGGACCTGTACTATCACGGATCACTAACTCAGGGGTAAAGGTTTTTATAATTTCTTTATCCTTATTTCTTTGACCTCGTGTTTTAGTAAATAGTAATTTAGCTGCATGTTGTGCGATTATTTCAATTGACTGACTTGCTGTTGTTAGCTTTGGCCAGGTTTGACGTGAGAATGGTGAATTTTCAAAGCCAGATATAGATAACTGTTCTGGAATTTTAATATCCATTAATCTTGCTGCAAATAAAGCTCCAGCCGCGATTTCATCATTACATGCAATAATTGCTGTGACATTCTTATTTAAGTTAATAACAGACTTCGCATTCTCAACACCTGAAGCAAAAGAGTATTCACCTTCTAAAATAATAGATTCATCAATTTCAATGTTATTTGCAATAAGTGATTCTTTATAACCAGCAAGTCTTTCGTGTGTTGATTTATGTCCTTTATCACCTGATAAGAAAGCAATATGTTTATGACCCTGCTTGATTAAATGGTTTGATACTTCATATGCTGCATTGTGGTCATTTACATAGATACAATCCGTTTGCTGAGGATCTGCTTCTTGACCTGATAAAATGCGAACATAATGAATATCCAGTTCATCTAGCATATTGATTACCTCACTAATCTCAGATAAAGGAGGTGTGAGTACTAAACCTGAAATACGTGCCCGTTTAATCATGGTTTTCAGTTCTTCAACCATATCTTTGTTTGCATATGAACATGGATGGATCAGTAATTCATAACCTTCTGTTTTACAGCAAGATAAAATACCATTTTGCATATCTAAAACATAATATGCATTTGGATTGTCGTAAACTAAACCTATTGTAAAAGATTTACTACCTGCAAGGTTTCTTGCGGCTAAGTTCGGCTGATAATTGAGTTCTTTAACGGCACTCATTACTTTATCAAAAGTAGCTTTTCGTACCGAAGGTTCATTATTAATAACTCTAGAAACAGTTTTAATTGAAACACTGGCTAATTTGGCAACATCGGTTATCGTAACTTTCATCTTTATTCTTTTTGCTTTTTAAAAGTAAAACATAATTAGGAATCATTTTACTTAGTTTATTTAAATTGTATGCACTATGGCATATTAATTTTTGTTTTAATAATCAATTTAGTATCAATTTCCCGACAATTAAAATTGACAGCGTTGTCATTTTAACATATTGTTAGCATAAACGTGGTCAGGGTGAACCTAAATTCAAATTATCACTTAGATGAAAACTTTGTTAAAATAATCTATTACGAAAAATTTGAAAAATTAAAACAGGTAGAAAAATTTATGAGTTGTCGTTCACAGTTGTCTAGTTGGCAATCTTTACAAGAATTAGCTAAAAAAATGAAAAGTACCCATTTAAAGGATTTGTTTTCACAAAACGAATCTCGTTTTAATGATTTTTCAATTCAACTACCTGGTTTATTGTTCGACTATTCTAAAAACTTAATCACCTCTAATGAAATGAATGCATTACAATCATTAGCGCAGCAGACTGAGTTAACGGCTTGGCGTGATAAAATGTTTGCAGGCGAAAAAATTAACTTTACCGAAAACCGTGCAGTTCTACATGTTGCATTACGTAATAGAAGTTGTGCTCCTATTTTTGTTAATGGCGAAGATGTATCTCAGCCTATCGCTGCTGAACTTTCAAAAATGCATGCCTTTGTAAATAAAGTCCGAAGCGGGGAGTGGAAAGGTTATACCGGTCGAGTGATAACTGATGTTGTCAGTATCGGTGTCGGTGGTTCAAACCTAGGCCCTCAAATGGCGACTGAAGCACTGCAAAATTATGCAGATGAGACCTTACGCATTCACTATATTTCTAATGCTGATGGTGTGCAAATATCTAAAGTATTAAAGCAGCTTAATCCGGCTTCTACATTATTTGTAGTATCGTCTAAAACTTTCACAACTTCAGAAACAATGGCGAATGCAAAAACAGCTGTTGCTTGGCTAAAATCTGTAGCAAATGATGATTCTGCTGTTGCTAAGCATTTTGTTGCTGTAAGTACTAATCTTGAAAAGACTGCTGAATTTGGTATCAGTAGTGAAAATGTATTTACCATGTGGGATTGGGTTGGTGGTCGTTTTTCAATGTGGTCTGCAATAGGTTTACCTGTTGCACTATATTTAGGTTTTGACGCTTTTATTGAGTTATTAGAAGGCGCATTTGAAGCTGATGAACATTTTAAAAATGCACCATTAACAGAAAATGTACCTGTGATCATGGCTTTATTGAGTATTTGGAATACAACATTCTTAGGTGCAACAGCACAAGCAATATTACCTTACGATCAAACAATGCATATGTTACCTGCATATTTACAACAAGCTGAAATGGAAAGTAATGGTAAATCTGTTACATTTTCGGGAGAAGCTGTACCGTATACAACAGTACCATTATTATGGGGTATGACAGGTATTAATGGTCAACATGCATTTTACCAATACTTACACCAAGGCAATACAATTGTACCAGCTGACTTCATTGGTTCTATTAAACCTATTGTTGAAGTGAATAATCACCATGAAATATTAATGTCTAACTTCTTTGCTCAAACAGAAGCGTTAATGGCTGGTGTTACAGCTGAGCAAGTAAGAGATGAGTTAGCAGCTAAAGGCCACAGTGCCCAAGAAATTGAAAATTTAGTAAAACATAAAGTACATAAAGGCAACAGACCAACAACTTCAATTTTATTAGATAAAGTTGATGCGAAACATTTAGGTAAATTAATCGCTTTATATGAACATAAAATATTTTGCCAGGGCATTTTATTGCAAATCTGTTCATTTGATCAATGGGGTGTTGAATTAGGTAAAGGTTTAGCTTCAAAGATCCAAAATGAATTAGAAGACGACACTATTTCTGCACAACATGATTCATCAACTAACGGTTTAATTAGTTACTTTAAAAAGAAAAGAGTTTAAGTACGCGTAAAGAATACCTTGAACGGGTAGCGCTGGAGCTATTGGGATCTGTGGTTTTGTGAGAGGAACGCAGACTCCCTTTACTCATTTTTTATTATTGCTGCTATTCATTCACAGAAATATGTGAACGGAGTTTTACAATCCTCCAACTCCGTTTATCTTCCTTTTTAATATTGACCTTCACTCTTATTATTTTATAAAAATAAATACTTCTCAGTTCTTAACAAAAATAGTTACAATGCCACTAATTTACATTGATTGTATCAAGGATTATAAATGACAAATATCACCGAAAAGTTTTTTGATTCTAAAGACGAATTAACTGCTGCATTAGCAAAAGATATAGAATTACGTCTTATTGAAGGCATCAAAAATGATAACCGTGCAGTAATATGCGTTTCAGGCGGCTCATCACCAAAGCCAGCATATCAACATTTATCAACATTACCGCTTGCTTGGGATAAAGTTGATGTAGTTATGGTTGATGAACGTTGGGTTGAGCCAAGTCATGAAAAAAGTAATGAAACTTTTATAAAACAGACCCTATTACAAAACGAAGCAAAACAAGCAAATTTCTTTCCTATGAAAAATGTTCATTCTACTGCGATAGAAGGGCAGGTTGAATGTGAACATTCATTCCAGTCATTAAAGCAACCATTTGATATTACTATTTTAGGTATGGGCCCAGATGGTCATACAGCATCATTATTTCCAAATGCCCAAGGTTTAGAAAATGCTTTATCTACAAGTGATTTAGTATGTGCGATTGAAGCAATAAAAAGTGAAGTCACAGGTGATATTACACAAAGATTGTCTCTATCACTTCATGGTATTAAACAATCTAAAGTTGTTAAGTTATTAATTAGTGGTGAAGAGAAACTAGCTGTGTATAAACAAGCAAAATGTGGAGGTAAAGTTGAAGATATGCCTTTACGTGCAATTTTGAATCAAACTGATGTAGAAGTTCAAGTTTACTGGGCTCCATAGCAACAAGTACTTTAAAATTTACATTTATTATGTTGATTTCGTTTTCTTTCATAATAAATGTAATTCATTTTATTTCAAGTATAAATAACCTCAATTTAAATCTAACCCCCTCAGAATTACATAACTTTAAACTACTGATTTTAATGTATTTTATTTTAATGTTGAATAGTATAAATACTCAGCTATATTTATAATTACAATTTATCTATCTGTTACATCTTTACACTGTATAGTTACTTTATGTAATATCTCTCTGGTAGAAGGAAATGCTCACAATATTACAAATCCTTTGTTTATATAGTGTTAATAGATTGTGTTATATGTATTTTGTAGTTAAATGTATTTTTGTACAAAAAATATAAAATAAATGTAGCCAAGATGTAATTACGTGTGTATTGTTTGTATCTAGATGACAGCGTTGTCACAGTTTTATTATGAAATAGTGACAACGCTGTCATTGTCACTGGGCAGAAAGTGAACTAAAAACAACTAAATGATTCGAGGGGAATCCTGTGTTAGCTAAAAAATTTAAAAGAAATCTATTAGCAGTTAATATTGGTCTGGCAATGAGTGCTGGTTTTACTGGTACTGTATATGCTGCTGATGAAGTTAAAGTTAAAGAAGATGTTGAAGTAATTGAAGTGCGTGGTATTCGCCGTTCACTTGAAGCCTCTTTAAATACAAAACGTTTTGCCAATTCAGTTGTTGATTCAATCTCTTCTGAAGACATCGGTAAAATGCCTGATAAAAATATTGCTGAATCACTACAGCGTATACCAGGTGTTACCATTTCTCGCAATTTTGCTGGTGAGGGTGGCTCAGTATCAATTCGTGGTACTAACCCTGAATTAACAGCAATTAGCCTAAATGGTAACTATGTTGCTTCTACAGGTTGGTTCTCTCAGCAAGCTATGTCACGTTCTTTTGATATGGATTTAATGCCATCTGAAATGGTTGCTGGTGTAGATGTTTACAAATCACCAACAGCATCTTTAGATGAAGGTGGTGTAGGTGGTACGGTTGTAATGCGTACTCGTAAACCTTTAGACTTAGAATCAAATACAGTATTTGCTTCAATTGAAGGGCAAATGAATAGCCTTTCTGATGAAAACGGCATGGGAGCTACAGGCTTATATAGCTGGAAAAATGAAGCTGAGAATTTTGGTATATTAGGTGCACTTTCAACGCTAGAAACTGTTGGTCGAGCTCATAAAGCTGAAAACTACATGGATGATGGTTGGGCTGGTGCAGGTATTTCTGAATTTAATCAGACTCGTCAACGTGATGCAATTGATTTAACTGCACAGTTTGCTGCAAGTGATCAACTTGAGTTTGTAGCTCATTACTTTAAAGTTGATTTAGATGCTGGTAACTCAAATCAAAACTACTTGATCATTGCTGGCGGTGGTTGTGAAGGCGATTCAGGGTTTAACAGCACAGTTACAGGTGCAACTAAATTTTCTCCAACATCTGGTTGTGCTTTAAATGGTACACGCACAGGTGGTCCGTTTGATGATCAAAATACTCGTAATGCAGAAACGGATACTCAAGTTATTTCATTTGATGTAGCCTACAAAGGCGATGCTTACGAAATTGATGCAACAATTGGTAAAACTGAAGCAACTGGTGGTGATGGCGGTAATTACAACATCGGTTGGGTTTCAGGAAACGCGAACCAAACTATCGATTTTGATATGACTGGCAATAGTTCTATGGTTCTTAAGCCAAATGGAACTGATCCAGGTAATCATTCTGAATATAACATGTTAACACCTCGTGTAACAGAGGGTGTGCGTTCTGACGAAGAAACTTTTGCTCAAGTAGATGTTAATTTTTTAGTTGATATTGGCGCAATTACAAATATCAAAACTGGTTTAAAAGTAAGAAGCCACGAATTTAATAGCTATTCAAATGGATGGACATTTAATGAAGGCTTAGGTCTTGATTCTAGTGGTAACCCATTAACTAAAGCTGATTTTGCTGATGGCCATTTTGACCATTCAGGTGCTGGTTTATCTGGTAGTTCACCGACAAATATTGCGCGTACAGATGGTAGTAAATTACGTTCGTATATTGATAGTTACAAAAGCGGTAGCTCATTAAACTATGCTGGTTGGGGAACTGTTAAAGAAGATATTTTAGCGGCATATGTACAAGGTGATTTCTCTGGTGAGTCGTTCCGTGGTAACGTAGGTTTACGTTATGTAGAAACTGAAGCATCTGCTGATTATTATGATTTTGTTAAATTAAACCTTGATACGCCAGTAAATGAAATTGTGACTGATAAGAGTGATTATTCGGATTGGTTACCTAGCTTAAACTTAGCAATTGATTTAGCTGATGATGTTATTTTACGTATGTCAGCGGCAAAAGTAATGGCTCGTCCTAACTATACTTTCTTAAACCCTGCATCTTCTTATAATGCAACAACACTAACGTACTCTCGTGGTTCAGTTGATTTAGAACCATACCGTGCAACTCAAGCTGATATCGGTATTGAGTGGTACTTTAATGAGTCATCGTTATTCTCTGCTGCATTATTTAATAAAGATCTAAGCTCATTTATCATCGCTGGTGGTAAAAATACAACTATTCAAGTTGGTGGTCAAGATCGTATCGTTTCTGAACCTGTTCAAGGTCTAGGCGGTAAAATTGAAGGTTTAGAAGTACAGTATCAACAGAGCTTTGGTAATTTTGGCGCTCAAGTTAACTTTACATATGCTGACGGTCATGGTTTAGCAAATGTGCTAGATGCTGATGGTGCACTTGCTGGTGTTGAAAAAATGGGTTTACCAGGTTTATCTAAATTTAGTTATAATTTAACTGGTTACTATGAAGATGAAACTTTTGCAGTTCGTTTAGCATATACATATCGTGATGATTATATCGCTGAAAGCACAGGTATTGGTGGTAACACTTTATGGGATGCTCACGGTTTCTTAGATGCATCTGCAACTTGGCACTTCAATGAAAACCTAGATTTCAGCCTTGATGCGACTAACTTACTTGAAGAGACGACAACTCAACGTTTAGACGGTGCATTTGATGCAATGCGTTTAACTGCTGAAAATGGTCGTAATGTTTACTTCAAAGTAGCATACCGTCTTTAAGGTATAAAATTTAAAGTAATATAAAAGGAAGGCTTGCCTTCCTTTTTTAATATGCTGTTGTTTAAGTGTTTTTGCTAAAACTTTATGTGCTAGTATTAATAAATATTTATCAAATACATTAGAGAATGAAAGGAGTAGTTCATGTCTCAAAAAGTAAATGATCTTTTGATTGTAGGGGGCGGCACAGCAGGTTGGTTAAGCGCTGCTATTCTTGCAAAGCAATTACAATCAGGTACTGAAAATGGCGTAAATATCACCTTAGTAGAGTCTCCAAATATTCCTATTTTAGGTGTTGGTGAAGGTACTTGGCCAAATCTCCGTGCAACCTTGAAAAAAATTGGTGTTGATGAAGGCGAGTTCATGCGTGAGTGTGATGCCACTTTCAAACAAGGGGCTTCTTTTGTAAATTGGATGCAACCAAATGAAAGTCAAACTCATCGATACTACCACCCATTAAACACTGTTTTTCATTCCTCTTATAACTTTAATTTAAGTGCATATTGGTTGTTAGGACATGCTGGAAGTAATATTCCCTATGATGATGCTGTAGCATCGCAAGCTAGAGTATGTGACTTGGGCTTAGCACCAAAAAAAATAACGACTCCTGCATTTGATGCAATTCAAGAATATTCATACCATTTAAACGCAAATAAATTTGCTGATTTTTTAATGCGTCATTGCACCAAAAATCTTGGTGTAAAACATGTAAAAGCAAATGTTAAAAATGTCATTTTAGATAACGACAGATTTATTGAATCCGTCACTACTGATAGTACTGAACACGCATTAATGAAAGCTGATTTTTTTATAGATTGTAGCGGTGCAAAATCAATTTTACTATCAGAGACCTATAATATAGGTTGGCATAGCATAAGTGATGTAATATTTAATGATACGGCACTCGCAATGCAAGTCCCTTATGAAGATAAAAATCAACCAATATCAACGCATACTATTGCTACGGCACAAGAAGCAGGTTGGATCTGGGATATCGGATTAAATAATCGACGAGGTGTTGGGCATGTATATAGCAGCCGATATACATCAGACGAACGTGCAGAAGAGTTACTTCGTGAATACATAGGTGCTGAAGCTGAAGGTTTAACGGCACGAAAGATCCCAATTAATTTAGGATATAGAGAGAAGTTTTGGCATAAAAATTGTGTTGCAATAGGCATGTCAGCAGGTTTTGTTGAACCACTAGAAGCCTCCGCTATTTATCTCTATGATGCCGCAGCAAATATGATTGCAGATCAGTTTCCTAGGCAAAGGAGTACAATGGAATTTGTTGAAAGGAAATTTAACACATCATTTAAAATGCGAATGGAACGCACTGTTGATTTTATAAAATTACATTATTGTATTTCTGACCGTAAAGATACGCCTTATTGGGTTGATAACTGTGATAATGATTCAATACCTGAATCACTTCAATGGCGTTTAAAACATTGGCAAACACATCCACCAACAAAATATGATTTTGATTTTGCTTGGGAACCTTTCAATCTGGATAGTTATTTATATGTGCTATACGGGATGAAATATAAAACGGACCTATCATCTAATCAATCTTCATTTAATCAAGTTAAACTAGCTAAAAAAATGTTTTCTGATATAGATGAACTGTCTCATTCATTAGCCTCTGAATTGCCAAAGCAAAGAGAACTAGTTGAAAAAGTATATCAATATGGTTTTAGCCGAATATAACAATATGAGGTCACTAAAGTGGACGTAGTTAATGAAATAATAATCGTTGGCGGTGGGACTGCTGGTTGGTTAACCGCAGCAAATTTAGGTAAAAAGTTTAAAAATGAAACAGGTCAGTCTGTTAAAATTACCTTAATTGAATCACCAGATATCCCCACCATAGGTGTGGGTGAAGGCACTTGGCCTACTATGAGAAAAACACTTGCTAATTTAGGAATTGATGAAAGTGAGTTTATGACTTTTACTAACGCCTCATTCAAGCAAGCAACTAAATTTGTAAATTGGAAAGCAACACCTGAAAATGACCAAAAAAATCACTATTATCACTTATTTACATCGATTACAGATGCTGCTGAGTTTAACTTAGGTCCTTATTGGGCATTAGGAGACAAAAGTACGACATATGCTGATGCGATTAGTGCACAAGCACAAATTTGTGAAATGGGTTTGGCACCTAAAACAATTGCTACTGCAGCATATGAAGGAATGCAGAATTACGCTTACCATCTAGATGCAGGTAAGTTCGCAAAATTATTAAAAAAAGTAGCTGTAGAAAAATTTGATGTTGAATATATTTCAGCGAATGTGACAGGTGTTAATTTATCTGTTGATGGCTATATTTCCTCTGTTGATACAGATACCGCAGGCCGAAAAAAAGCAGGTTTTTTTGTCGATTGTAGTGGTTTTAAATCTTTACTTTTAGGTGAAACTTTAGGCATTAAGTTTAAGTCTATTAAGGATACACTTTTAACTGATCATGCAATTGCAATTCAAGTACCTTATAAAGATATGGAACAACCTATCTCAAGCAGTACAATATCAACAGCGCATGAAGCTGGTTGGACTTGGGACATCGGCTTAGCAAACAGGCGAGGTACGGGATATGTTTACTCATCGGAATTTGTCGATCATGACACGGCAGAGCAAACACTTAGAGATTATATTGGACCAGAGTCAAAAGGCTTAGAGTCACGTTTAATTAAAATGAATTGTGGTTATCGTGAGAAGTTTTGGCATAAAAACTGTGTTGCAATTGGGTTATCAGCTGCATTTGTAGAGCCTCTAGAAGCCTCAGCAATATTTTTAGTCGAAGCATCTGCAAACATGTTATGTGATCAATTTCCTCGAAATAGAGAAGTGATGCATATAGTTGAGAAAAAATTCAATAAATCATTTGAATTTCGCTGGCAAAAAACAATTGATTTTATAAAAATGCATTATTTTTTATCAAAAAGAAAAGAACCTTTTTGGCAAGCTAATAAAAATTTGAATACAGTACCTGATAGCCTCTTAGAAATTCTTGAGCATTGGAAATATCATCCAGTAAGTAAATACGACTTTACTAATGTGTTCGAACCTTTCCCGCAGGAAAGTTATCAGTATATTTTGTATGGTATGGAATTTAATCAGCAGCTTAAATTTAATGAAAGTGCTTTTAATATGAATTCACAAGCGCAAATGCACTTTAAAAAAGTACAAGAGATAACTGATTATTTGAGTAGGAACCTACCTAGTAATAGAGCATTATTGAAAAAAGTAAATCAATTTGGTTTTCAATCGATTTAGTTCAGTTAGAACATAAATAAAAAATTTGGAGTAAATGATTATGGCTAATATTCAGCCCATAGATAAAAACGTGCATGCGAATTTAAAATTAAAAAATAATGATAATTTTATTCAAAGTGCTAATAGTCATGTTGTACCTGTAGTTGTTCATGAATTTGGCGTAGCATCACAAGAGTTTCCAATTGTATTTATGAAAGATCAAAATACAGGTCAGTTTCGTGCTATTGCTTTATTAGGACTTAAACCTGAAGAGAACCTATTTTTTGATGTTAAAGGCTGGAAAGGGGATTATGCTCCTGAGTCATTACACTGTTTTCCATTTTTAGCATCTCAAACTGAAAGTGGCAGCAATAATGTAATTTTATGTGCCGACCTAGATTCTGAACTATTAAATGAAGCTGATGGAGAGAGTTTTTTTAATGATAGTGGAGAGCAAAATAATTGGTTAGCAGAAAAGGCGAACCGTGTCGTTTCACTGGTGGAAAAAAATAAACTAACACAGGAGTTTATTCGTACATTGTTGGATAATGACTTATTAGTGTCTCAATCTTTGAATATAAAATTAGAAGGTGAAGAAAAATTTACAATTAATGGACTCTATGTCATCGATGAAAGTAAATTAAATGCTTTATCTGGTGATGATTATTTAACACTTAAAAACAAAGGTTTTATCGCACCTATTTATGCTTCTTTATTTTCTATGCAACGTATCAATCGTCTAGCAAAATTACACCTTAAAAAATAGGTTTTAACCGAGAGAGTTTCCCTCGCTACTTATCATTGTATTTGGCAGTTAAGTAGTTTGGGGTTTAAACAAGTTATATATTTTATATTTAAGCCCTTTAATATGGATAAAATGACATTCATCTCTAATTAATACATTAAATTAACATTTTCCAAAACGAAAGAATTGTACTGAACACATGAGTTATGTACTATGGAGTCAATTTTATTCTATAGTCACTTATTATCAGTCTTTTAATAATAATATTTCAAAAGAAAGTGACTTTTTTAATGATGGAGAGTAGTAACCATGGCGGATAATATCCAACCTTTACACAATAAAACACATGCTAATACAAAAATAAAAAATGGCATCAATATCGAATTTATCAAAACTCAGCATTTAGTGCCAATAGTTGCACATGAGTTTTCACGTGTTGCCAACGAGTACCCAATTGTTTTTGTTAAGAACTCAGAATCAGGTGAGTTTCAGCCAGTTGCTATGCTAGGTTTAGAGCCTAGTGAAAACTTAATGGTTAAAGATGACCAATGGCAAGGTGGTTATGTACCGCACGCACTGACACGTTACCCGCTAGTATTATCAGCTACACCTGAAGATAAAACAAAACTGATCGTAGGTATTGTTGAATCTAGCGATTTAGTAAGTGAGGAAGAAGGACGCGCTTTATTTGATGAAAAGGGTGAAGAAACAGATTACCTTAAGCGTCGTAAAGATTCTTTAATTTCATTTGTTGAATTTTCTCAAGTAACAGCTTCATTTTCTAAATTTTTAGCCGAAAAAGAGCTTTTAATTGCTCAAACACTTACATTAGAAATAAAAGGCGAAAAACGTGATATTAACGGTATTTATTTAATTGATGAAAAGAAATTAAATGAATTATCTGATGAAGATTTCTTAGATATTCGTAAACGTGGCTTCTTAGGTCCGATTTACTCTTTCTTAACTTCTATGCATCAAGTTAATCGTTTAGCACGTCTTAAATCTGTATAAATCTGTAAACAGTATTTAAAATATAAACCCAAGTCGTCTTGGGTTTTTTTATGCTCAATCTATTCTTAACTTTCATTTCTGTTTTTTAAATTTACTAGCTCTAATCTTTGGCATTGAATATGCTTCATTAATAACGTATTAATAATTTAATTATTTATAAAAATTAATAAGGAATTTTATTATGTTTAGCAAAGAGTATTGCAGAGCGTTAGAGTTAAGAATGTTTAAAAAAAGCAAAGAGATCCAGAAGCTAAGATCTCAATTGTTTTTCTTAAAATTAATTAGTTTTACATTTGTTTGTTTGTTTTTTGTTAGCCAGATGCAAATTGCAACTTAATTTGCATTTTAGCGTGTTAGTTTTTTGACAAATACAACAACAAATAAAGCTAAAGTAAAGCTCCCAGAGAATGCCTCACAGGCGGCTATGACCCTTGATAAGCCGACAGGTGTAATATCACCGTAGCCTAATGTAGTAAAGGTTACGACACTAAAATATAAGCTATTTAGTAATGCTGAGAAGTTATCTGTTGATGAATTATCAAAGCTAAATTTAATAATCTCATTTGCATGACTTACACCAAAGATGAAATAACAAAGAGCACAGCAAAAAATTAAAGAAAGTGAGAAAAAAATTACATTTAAAGGTTTTTCACCATAACCACATAATACATCAATAAATTTTGAAAAAATTCGTTTTTTGGACCATTTTGGATAGCGATATCGCCTCATTATGAGTTCTTGATGGCTAAACTTACCTGATAATTCGAATAAGCCCTCAAATTCTGCTGCTTTACGTAAATCTCTATAAATTTCTTCTGATTGCTCATAATAATCTAAAGCAACATCAATTTTCCCTTCTTTAATTGCGCTTAGAGCTTGTTTTTGTTGTAGTATTTTCGTCCCTATATTGATGTTATCGATACGAGTACTAAATAATTTAATACCTAATAAATTTGTATTGACTAGGCTACAACAATGTAAGTTAGCACCTTTTAAATTAGCTTTCATCAATGATGCATTTTCGATTTTAGTATTGAAAAGATGTGCACCTTTTAAACTGGTACGATAAAAGTCACTTTCGCTTAAGTCATATCCTTCTTTTGAACCTCTTTTTACTAAATTTAAGCCATCTAAGTTAGATCGCTTTAATTTTAAACCTCGTAATAAGCCACCAGATTTTGCATATCTTTCAAGTTTATCCTTTAAATCAAGGCCACTTTTATCAAACTTTTCATCATGCCAGAAGCAGAAGCCTGTACCCATATCGACTTCTTGACATTGCTGATCATCAGAAGAGCTGTATTTACATTTTGGTTTTTCTGTCATAAGCATCAGAAATTGGGTGATATATATTAATATAATGGTAGCAGGAATCTAACAGCTTGCTAAAAAATCAATCATTGTATTATTTTTTTTTTATGGTTGAGGTAATTCTTTTGAAATCATTTCTTAAATTAATATACCTTTCTTCATGAAGCTGGGGGAGTTTAATTCCATCAACTAATTTAAATGTTTCTAAACACTTTTGATTGATTTTTTGTTGATCTTTTTCTGAATGTTGCAGTACTTGTAATAATGCTTGTATTAAATTTAATGCACTCCCTGTATTTACCGGTGCAAATTGCAAAGCTTTTTCGAAAGATTCTATCGCTAAACTAAAATTTCCATTTTTATATTCTCCAATTCCCTTTATATTATGCTCTTCGAATGCGCTAATATTTTCTTGCGCTTTTTTAGTTTGATCAGTGATCATTGCTTTGACAAATGCAGTATTAGAGCTTTGATCATTTAAACTTTCCTGTTGCTCAGATGCAGCTTCAAATTCGCCTATTTGCATCAGTGTCAAAATAGATTCAGGATATAAGTCAAAAGAGAGTGTTTCATTTTTTTCTTTTAATTCAAACTGCAAGTTAGCGAGGTCTTTTTTTGCATTTAAAAACTTTCCTTGAACTGCACTGATCCTAGCTTGGCATAAAGTTTCGAATGTTGAAAATGAAGTTGTCTTAAATAAGTTTTTCTCATTCTTCGCTTGTTGGATAGCTAACTTTGTTTCTTTTAAGTAGTGTTCTTTATCAGGAACATTATCTGTATTTTGTGCGGCATCAAGCAAAGAACGAATATAATTTAATTGATGTTCGATTGATTGATGAATTGATTTTTTACTCATTGATAATACGGATTGGCATGCACTAACTAAGCTATTGTAGGCATTGTTTTGCCTGGCAATATCAGCAAATAAAAATTGTCTAGAAAATGAGTAAGGGGAAATGGACGAGCTTTTTTTTATGGTTTTTAAAGCTAACTTTTTTTCCCCTTGCGCTAATAAACACTTAGCTTTTATATCGTGTGCTTCAACACGAAACCTATTTTGCTCTAATACTTCGTTGCACAGTTCAAGTGCATCATCATATAGGTTTTGTTGGTAAAATATATTAGCCAAAGATGTCAATGCCCAGGTTACGCGTTTGGTGCTGAGTTCATTGACTAGTATTTGTTCTGCTTCGCTGTAATCTTTTTTTTCAATATATAGGTTAGATAATAATTTGGAACAATACTGTCGATATCTATTGTTTTGTGAAATAACTTTCTTTACTTCTTCAATCGCTGCATCTTTGTCACCGTTTGAAAGTGCTGTAAGCGCAGATTTTAAAGTTAATTTTCTATTATAAACTTTATCAATTCTTTTTTTTAATACACCTTGAGAGAATGGTTTAATTAAATAGTCATCCGGCTCTGCTTCAACAGCACCTAACACCATTGGTCGAGTTGTTTCACCCGAAACAATCATATAGATAGCGTCAACAACAAGGCAATTTTTTGCCCTGAGTTCTTCTAACAGTTGACGACCATTTTTTCCAAGACCTAAATTGTAATCTATAAATAACAGGTCAAATTTTACTGCCATGCATTGTTGGATTGCTGATTCACCAGTATCTGCGAAGTGTATATTTCTAGCACCTAAGCCAAATAACATACCTTTAAGTAAAGTTTGAAAAGATCGTTGATCATCTACAATTAAAACTTTTTTTTCTTTAAAATTAATAATATCTTTTTTTGGCATATAACTTATATGTTTAGCCTTTAACTATTATGAATAGTAAACTATTTATCTTAAAACTGCGTTAGAAATTTAATTAGAGAACACTTTGTTTATAGATTATCATTTAAAAAAAAGCCACAAGCGTAAAACGATTTCAATTAATATTAAAAATTCTGAAGTTACCGTTTTAGCGCCTCATTATGTGTCAAAATCTTATATTGATGATTTGATCATTAAAAAATATCAATGGATAAAAAGCAAAATTGAAGATCAAAAATTAAATTCCGTCATAATTAAAAATAAAAAATCAGCTTTGGAAAATAAGCATTTTAGATTATTTGGCCAAAGTATTACGTTAGAGTGTTTAAGTTCTAAAGTATCCAGCATAGAGTTTGATGGTTGTACCTTATTTTTAACTGTGGCATGTAGAGTAAAAAATACTTCAGATTACTATCAAAAACAGTTAAAGAGTTTTTTAAAGCAAAGCCTGCAAGAATACCTCGATATAAGGTTAGCTGAAGTTTCAAAAATGATGAAACTTCACTTTACTCATAGCCAAATAAAAACTTATAAAAGAAGGTGGGGTTCTTGTAATTCAAAAAAAGAATTAAGTTTTAATGTTTTATTAGCTGGCGCACCAAAGTGGGTGATTGATTATGTTATTGTCCATGAAATTGCGCATATTAAACATTTAAACCACAGTTCTAGATTTTGGATGTTGGTAAATAGTCATTATTCAAATGTAAAAGAAGCTGAACTTTGGTTAAAAGAAAATGGAATGGGTTTAGATATATAGATATTTATACCGTTTAGAATGATCATATACTTATTGGAATTGGAATTGGAATTGGAATTGGAATTGGAATTGGAATTAATTATTAGGTAATTTAAAATCAATATATATTTAATGTGTTGGAATTTAATAAGAAATTTTATTTGGTAATATTGAAAGCAAGGATAGAACAAACTGGTGGAGGGAGGTGGATTCGAACCACCGAAGGCTGAGCCGTCAGATTTACAATCTGATCCCTTTGGCCACTCGGGAACCCCTCCGCAGTATGCGGCGTATAATAACTTAGAGTTATTAGATGCTTGTATTCACACTTTTTTCGGCCAAGAAAAAAGTGGTGGAGGGAGGTGGATTCGAACCACCGAAGGCTGAGCCGTCAGATTTACAATCTGATCCCTTTGGCCACTCGGGAACCCCTCCAGAACACGAAGCGGATATTAACAAAAATAACTCAGCTGTAAAGCTATTTATTTAAAATATTATTTGTTTGCTTGTTTAGTGTTCATTTAGAATGAATGTTAACCGTAAGCAGGTGTGACAGATAAAGTTGTAAATATAATTCAAGAAGTTGGTGTCTAAGTCGATATATATTTTATCTATCTTAAACAGAGTTATTAAATGCAACTTGAAAGTATTTTGACAAATGAAATGCAACTAGGTAATCAATTGTCTCTTTGTGTTGCTCAAAATCGTCGAAATGATTTTTCAATACTTTTGGCTATGTTGTCAAAAGACGCTTTGGATTTCTCACAATTCCATCTTCCTCAAAGTGAAGCTCAAAGCTTTGACAATAAGGATACTAACCTTAGGTTGTCCTTAGGGGCTGGCGTAGAGCAAAAGTTAGCGCCTGAAGCGTTCAACATGTTGATTGGTAAGAATAATGCTAAGGTTATTCAAATGGATGGTTTGGAGCAGTTCAAACTTATGAATTGTTTATCACCTGAGCCCTTAGCTATTAGAGATGATTTAACACATATAGATAGTCAAATAATTGATAACTGTGAATTATCTGTAAGAAAAAGAATACAACCTAATAATATACAACTTAGTCAAAATCAAATGAATGCTGTTGATTTTTATAACCAGTTACAAGAACCTCAACTATATGAACCATTAACTTTACTTCAGGCATGATCTTGTACCTGAAGTAAATAATATCAATTACAATAAATATATGTTCAACCTAAATGTGTTAAACATTCAATATATCCGTTGCTTATTAATCCTAATAATCAACTATAGCTCAATCAAGCGCCTTACTCTTGAGAAATTTATACTCATTTATTTTGACCACTACTTAATCGGATTGGTATAACAGTCAAAATTATTTATAGTGACATTTTTTGAATTTTTTATTACTGCCACATGGGCATGAATCATTTCTATTTAACTTAACTTCAGGAGTATCTTTAATATCTCCATCTAAATAAAACCATGCGCCTTCTACTTTTATAAATTCAGATTTTTCATGTAATGTACAATAAAGGTTACCAAACAAATAATGTGCTTTAAATTCAACATAGCCGGTTTCTTTTTGGTCTTTTGAATCTATCATGTCTAGTTTTATAAACTGGCAGCTATTGGCAAATTCAGCGATTTCTTTAACTGGATTCTCAGCTTGTTTTTCTTTCGCATAAGTATTGAAAATATATTTTGCATTACCTTGAGTGTATGCAGAGTATCTCGATCGCATCAAAGTTTCTGATGATGGAGCAATTTCTTGACCATCAATATAAGGTTTACAGCATTCTTCAAAGCTTTGCTCATGACCACAAATACACATAATTAATCCGGTTTATCTTTTTTAAAAATTTCTGCAAGTTTAACAAAAATTTACGATAATTAATTTATTAACTAACGTATTGTGCTTTTATCTTTTGTTTTTGATCACTAAAACAATATAGATTCGTACTAGATGATATTTTTGCTCTGGCTAATAAATCTAGTTGATAGTCATTTAGCATATTTGTCCAAGTGATTACTGCAGAAAAATTACCATTAGTTAATGCTGAATTGAGTACGTAATCTAAATTAGATAAATGTTTTTGTCTGATAACTAATAGTTTTGACTTATCAATCGAACAAGAGTCTAAAAGAGATTTACTTGGTACTTGATCTGGTGCAATTAATAAAGTCCAACCGCTTTGGGTGTTATATTGATGCAATATTTTCATTAGTTCAAAGGTAGCAGAAATATCGTCTTCAATTTCAATTAAGTGAATTGAAGATTGAGTTCGATTTAAGTTGTAGCTTTTAACTGTTCTAATATCAATTGATTGCAACATAAGTTATCTCACTGGTTGTTTATACAGTAGTTATTATATACAGTAGTTTATACAGTGTGGTGATGCAAGCATTATTTGACAATTTTTTAATCAATTACTCTTTTGAATTTTGAGAATCTATATAAAATTTAAATTCCTCATCTTGAATTTGTTCATAAAGATTAGCAGCTTGGGTCTGTGCATCTTTAATTTGCTTAGCGCATAGCAATCTTTGAAGTTTACCTTTGGCTTCAACAGCTTCAATCAGACCTTGAGATTCAGCGAGGGCAAGCCAAGTTACTGCATGGTATTCGCTTTGAGGTAAGCCATTTCCTTTAGCGAACATTAAACCCAGATAATATTGTGCTTTAACATGGCCTGATATAGCAGCACGGCGCATCCACTTTGCGGCGCCTACGTCATTTTTACTTTTAGCCATATGGATAGAGGTCGCAAATAGTTGTTCGCTACTTGGTTGCAGCTTTTCTGGCGTAGTTAGTTGTTTATGATTTTGCCCGACAATGTCAATTAACTTTGAAAAAGTGTCTAAAAGTTGTTTTTCTAATTCAAATACGGTTAACTCTCTTAAATCTATTTCAGAGTTTTCGAGTTCAGTACTTTCTATTTCAGAGCTTTCAAGTTCAGTACTTTCTATTTCAGAGCTTTCGAGTTCGGTACTTTCTATTTCAGAGCTTTCGAGTTCGGTACTTTCTATTTCAGAGCTTTCGAGTTCGGTACTTTCTATTTCTGAGCTTTTGAGTTCAGTACTTTCTATTTCAGAGCTTTCGAGTTCGGTACTTTCTATTTCAGAGCTTTTGAGTTCAGTACTTTCTATTTCAGAGCTTTTGAGTTCAGTACTCTCTATTTCAGAGTTTTCGAGTTCGGTACTTTCTATTTCAGAGTTTTCGAGTTCAGTACTTGTTGATTCGGTATTTTCTGGTTCAGTGTTATCCATAAAGTGATATCCAAGATTTATTTTTATTCTTTTATTCTAGTTTACTAATCAATTTAAGCATTGTTGATATCATTAATGATACTTTGTTTACTATTAGGCTTTTTACTCCATGTACTACGTAAGCTACAATAGCGTTTAAATTAATTATGTTTCACAACCAAAAGAAATAACTTCATGCTTGAATCTATTTTTAAAATAAAAGCTCAAGGCTCCTCGGTTAAACGAGAATGCATCGCGGGTTTAACTACATTTATCACCATGGTTTATATCGTATTTGTTAATCCGGCTATGCTGGCCGAAGCAGGAATAGATCAAGGCGCGGCATTTGTTGCGACATGTCTTGCTGCTGCTATAGGGTGTTTTATTATGGGTTTTTGGGCTAATTATCCATTAGCACTCGCTCCTGGCATGGGTTTAAACGCATTTTTCACTTATGGTGTTGTATTAGGCATGGGTTATTCTTGGGAATCAGCGCTAGGGGCTGTATTTATTTCAGGTTGTATTTTTTTATTGTTGAGCTTGTTTAAGATTAGGGAATGGATTATAAATGCGATACCTATGGTTTTAAAACAAGCAATAGCAACTGGCATAGGTGCTTTTTTAGCGTTAATAGCATTGAAAAATGCGGGTATAATAGTGGCTAGTCCAGCTACATTTGTTCAACTGGGTGATATATCGTCTGCGGGGCCTTTATTAGCTTTTTTAAGTTTCTTTGTTATTGCTGCATTACTACATAGAGATATAAAAAGTGGCGTATTATTCAGTATCTTTCTTGTAACTCTTATTGCTGTCGCAACTGGTTTAGTTGAGTATCAAGGTATTGTATCTATGCCGCCATCCTTATCACCAACTTTAATGCAACTTGATTTTGCCGCTGCTTTTGATATATCAATGTTGAGTGTTATCTTCGCATTTTTGTTTGTTGATTTATTCGATACATCAGGCACTTTAGTCGCTGTTACACAAAAAGCAGGTTTAACTGATGAAAAAGGCAATATCCCAAGGTTAGGACGTGCACTTAGTGCTGATAGCACTGCGACTATAGCAGGTTCGATGCTAGGTACGTCAACTACCACTTCTTATGTTGAGTCTGTTGCAGGTGTTTCTGTAGGTGGAAGAACAGGTTTAACAGCCGTTGTTGTAGGCATATGCTTTTTGTTAATGCTATTTTTTGCTCCACTAGCATCTATGGTTCCAGCTTACGCCACAGCCGGCGCTATCTTATATGTTTCTGTATTGATGTTATCAAATCTTAAACTAGTAAATTGGGACGATATGACAGATGCGATACCTGTATGTGTTGTACTATTAATGACACCTCTGACTTTCTCTATTGCAAATGGTATTGCCCTAGGTTTTATTTCATATACAGCTGTTAAGGTTTTATGTGGCAAAAAAGAGCAAGTAAGTATTAGTGTTTGGATATTAACAATTATGTTTGTTGCTAAGTTTGCATTTTTATAATTAAATTTAAACGCGGTAGTGTGCCGCGTTTTTTTTCTGTTTTATTAAATTGATGATGGAACTATGATAGCATTCGATTTTGTTATCATTATATCGCTCTAATAAAACCTAATAAGACAAATAATTGCAATATGAAAATTCTTTTTGATGTAAAACACTTATATTACTTACCGCAATACATACCTGTGTATCAGGAATTATTACAAAGAAGCATTGAGTGCGAATTTATCTTTTATCATCAGGAAGATGAAACTTTACAACAAATTTGTAAAAATGTTGAAACTAAGGAAAACTTGCCTGTAAAATGGGTGAGTTGTTGGAAAAGTGCCTTTGAATATTATCAAAATATAAAAGCAGATTGGATCATATTTGGTAATGCAGTAGATGATATTGAACAATTACATTCTGTGAGTAAAACGGTATTAATGCAACATGGAATAGGCCCTAAAAGTTGTTATTATGATGTATCTCAAAACTTAACAACAGTAAGGTTTGTAGAGGGGCAACATAGACAGAAAAGGCTTAAAGATTTATATCCTTTAGGTAACTTCGTTGATACTGGGTACGCTAAGCTAGATCCTATATTTTCAAAAAATAACTTTGCGAATCAATTTTCTTTACAAGACTTAGGTTTAGACCCCAATAAAAAAACAATTCTTTATGCACCTACATTCTACCCAAGTTCTTTAGAGTGTTTTGATATAGCATTTCCTAAAGATTTTGAAAATTACAATATTATTTTAAAACCACATTTTTTTTCCGTGACTAAAAAGAAATATGAAAAGCAGAGAAAATTGCTTCAGTTGTGGGGTCAGCAAGATAATGTGCATTTGGCACCAACATCTTCATATAATTTACTGCCTTTTATGGCGATTTCAGATGTCATGATTTCAGATGCTTCATCTGCTATTTTTGAGTTCGCAGCTTTAAACAAACCTGTGATTTGGTGTGACTTTTATAAATTGCGATGGACTTATAGAGGTGTTTTTAGTTATCGTTTTAAACAAAGATTAGATTCTGATATCGAGTTTTTTCATCAGATAGCTGAGCAGGTAACTAGCTATAAAGCCATATTGACTGTACTTGAAAATGTGATTATTAATCCTGAATTAAAATCAGATAAAAGAATTGAACTAACTGAGCAACTGGCAGGACTAACTGACGGAAATTGCT
>Ga0209396_1001115_pt1 | contig 30441 bp, 36 predicted proteins | sample GOMGulsemesocosm_6_FD_184638 | JGI IMG/M metagenome (GOLD analysis project Ga0209396, IMG submission 184638) | Methane-oxidizing microbial communities from mesocosms in the Gulf of Mexico - GOM8C Gulf of Mexico (SPAdes) (version 2) | ecosystem: Environmental > Aquatic > Marine > Cold seeps... | reverse complement strand
CTCCGCAAACTGTTGGCGGCGTTAAGTGACTGTTATTGGCACTTTTCCGAAGTAAGAGCCTCGTTTAATGCGTGGCTTTTTTCATTGGCTTAATGGCCGTTATTGGCACAAAGCCGACTATTATGTGGGCTGGTGTGATTAGTGGGTGATAAAGCTACGAAATGCGATTTTCTGCAGTAATAGTGCAGTAATAATAAAAACGGCAGGCAACAAAAAAGGGCTTACATCGCTGTAAGCCCTTTGATATTTGGTAGCTACGGGCGGACTTGAACCGCCGACCCCAGCATTATGAATGCTGTGCTCTAACCAGCTGAGCTACATAGCCAAATAAGGACGCGAATTCTGCCGAATTAGCCCTACCTTGTCAAGCGTGTTAGACGTTAAATCTGAAGTGAATGACGTCACCATCCTGAACGATATATTCCTTGCCTTCCAAGCGCCATTTTCCGGCGTCTTTGGCTCCGGCTTCGCCACCATTTGCGATGAAATCTTCATAGGAAATAATTTCTGCGCGGATAAAACCTTTGGTGAAATCGGTGTGGATAACGCCAGCAGCTTCAGGTGCCTTTGCGCCGATTCTAACGGTCCAGGCGCGCACTTCTTGCACACCGGCGGTGAAGTAGGTTTGCAGGCCTAAAAGCTCGTAACCGCCGCGAATTACGCGGTTCAGACCGGGTTCTTCGAGGCCTAAATCTTCCATGAACTCGGCTTTTTCATCATCATCCAGTTCGATGATTTCAGCTTCGAGTTTATTACAGATGGAAACGACGATGGCGTTTTCGCGGGCAGCAATTTCTTTCACTGTATCCAGATGCGGGTTGTTCTCGAAACCCTCTTCATCGACGTTGGCGATGTACATGGTGGGTTTGCTGGTTAGCAGGTGAAAACCTTGCACCAATTCCTGCTCGTCATCGGTCAGATTCAGGGCGCGAACGGGCAGAGCTTCGTTGAGGTGCGGAAGCAGCTTTTCCAGCAGGGCTTTTTCTTTAACGGCGTCTTTGTCGCCGCCTTTGGCAATACGAGCAACACGTTGTAATTGTTTCTCAACGCTTTCCAGGTCAGCCAGTGCCAGTTCGGTGTTGATGATGTCAATGTCCGAGGCTGGATCAATTTTGTTGGCAACGTGAATGACGTTGTCATCTTCAAAGCAACGCACCACGTGGGCGATGGCATCGGTTTCACGAATGTTAGCCAGGAACTGGTTACCTAGGCCTTCACCTTTGGATGCGCCGGCTACCAAACCTGCGATATCCACAAATTCCATGGTGGTTGGCACGGTGCGTTCGGGTTTGACGATTTCAGCCAGTTTGTCCTGGCGTAGGTCGGGCACAGGCACAATGCCGGAGTTAGGCTCGATGGTGCAGAAAGGGAAGTTTTCCGCGCCAATACGGGCATCGGTGAGTGCATTGAAAAGAGTTGATTTGCCGACGTTGGGTAGGCCGACAATGCCGCATTTAAAACCCATAATTGTTCCTTTATTTGCCGTTGGCGTTAAAGCCATTCAGCAGTGTTTGTGCTTTGTTCCAGTTACCTTGCAACACTTCCGGTAAGTGACGGATGGCTTCGTCGATGCTTGCTTCAAGCATCTCGAGTTCACTTTTTGGTGCGCGTTTTAGAACGAAGTCGACTACCTGTGAGCGATCACCTGGGTGGCCAATGCCAAGACGCAGGCGTTTAAACTCACGGGTGCTGAGGTGACTGATGATGTCGCGTAAACCATTGTGGCCACCGTGACCGCCGTCTTGCTTAAAGCGGGCCGTGCCGGGTGGAATGTCGAGCTCGTCGTGAGCGACAAGAATGGCATCAACAGGGATTTTGTAAAAGTTGGCAATGGCTGCGACAGACTGACCACTTCGGTTCATGAACGTGGTAGGTATCAGGCAGTGGCAATCGTTATTGCCGAGACGGATTTTGGCGTGTAGGCCAAAGAATTTCTTGTCTGGCCTGAGTTCGCCATGACAGTTTTTTACCAATTCTGAAACGAATTCGGCCCCGGCATTATGACGGGTTTGCTCATATTGTTGGCCGGGGTTTCCCAAGCCAACAATAAGTTGCACAGAACCAGTCATATTACCGGGGCCGAAAGAAGCCGTGAGGCTTATTCTTCGCCAGCGTCATCGTCGCTTTGGTTAGCGGCTTCTGGAGCTTCAGGTGCTTCTGGCGCGCCTTCTTCTTCCTCTTCAACAACAACTTTAGGCTCGTGGATCGCTACTACTGGCAGATCGTGCTCATGCTCGTCACCACCGTGGGCGAAGGCAGTCAGGGTAACGCCTTTAGGCAGTTGCAGGTCAGACAGGTGAATGATCTGATCGATTTCAACGTCTGTCATGTCAATGTCGATAGACTCAGGCAAATCGCCTGGTAGACAGCTGATTTCAACGTCAGCCATGTTGTGAGATACAACACCACCTTGTAGCTTGAGACCTTTACATTCATCTTCGTTGATGAAGTGCAGAGGTACGTTAACGGTAATTGCTACGTTTTTGCTGACGCGCAGAAAATCAACGTGCATGATCACAGGCTTAGCCGGGTGACGTTGCATATCTTTAACGATTACGGACTCAGCGCTGCCATCAACGTTCAGCTCGATGATGTGTGCGAAGAACGCTTCGTTTTCTGTCGCTTTAGCGATATCTTTGTGAGCCAGCGTGATGTTTTGTGGAGCAGATTCGCCACCATAAACGATTGCTGGGATGGTACCTTCAAGACGACGCAGGCGGCGGCTCGAACCTTTCCCTGTCACGTCTCGTGCTTGTGCGTTTAATGAAAATTCGTTAGACATTGTTACTTCCTCGATTAACTTCTCTATTTAAGTGCCCCGTTTTTTCGACCAAAAATCGGGGGCTTGGATGCGCTGTTGCTAGGTGTTATTCCTGAAACAGGGCACTGATTGATTCGGCATTACGAACGCGTCGAATAGACTCGGCCAGTAGTGCAGAAATCGAAAGCTGGTGAATACGTGAGCACTGGGATGCCGCTTCGGATAGCGGAATAGTATCGGTGACGACCAGTTGATCAAGTGTTGAGTTAGTGATGTTGTCGATGGCGGCGCCGGACAGTACTGCGTGAGTACAGTAGGCAACTACTTTAGTGGCGCCTTTTGCCTTCAGGGCGTCGGCCGCTTTGCACAGCGTGCCGGCCGTATCAACCATGTCATCGATCAGGATGCAGGTCTTGCCGTCGATCTCACCGATAATGTTCATTACTTCTGAAACGTTGGCTTTCGGGCGACGTTTGTCGATGATGGCCAGGTCACAGTTTAATTGTTTTGCCAGTGCGCGGGCGCGTACTACGCCGCCGATATCTGGCGATACCACAACCACGTCTTCATAACGCTGGCGGGTAATGTGTTCGAGTAATACCGGTGAGCCGTAAATGTTATCAACAGGGCAGTTGAAGAAACCCTGGATTTGGTCAGCGTGTAGATCAACCGTTAATACGCGGTCGATGCCAACGGTGTCCATCATCATCGCCACAACTTTAGCCGTAATCGGTACGCGAACAGAGCGTACACGGCGATCCTGACGAGCATAACCAAAATAAGGCACAACGGCGGTGATGCTGGCAGCAGAGGCACGGCGAACCGCGTCAATCATAACCAGTAGTTCCATCAGGTTGTCGTTGGTGGGTGCGCAGGTGGATTGGATGATAAAAACATCCTTGCCGCGCACGTGATCCTTGATTTCAGCAGAGGTTTCGCCATCGCTGAACTGGGAAACATTGGCGTTGCCCAGTGACATGGACAGGTGTTTGACGACTTTATTGGCAAGCTCGGGATTCGCGTTGCCGGTGAAAATAGTTAAATTTGCAGCCACGCCGAGTTACCTTTTGGATGATGAACTAATAAAAAGAGGAAATGGCTGGGGTGGCAGGATTCGAACCTACGCATGCCGATACCAAAAACCGGTGCCTTACCGCTTGGCTACACCCCAACATCTATTTCTTGCAGTTACTACAAAGTAGTAGTTAGCTTTGCTTCGCGATGCAGTGCTGACAAGTTTTGACCCTGAGCGATGAAGCCGTTCAGGTTAGTCGGTAATTGCTCAAGCACTTGCTGTGCTTGCTCCCGACTAACAAAATCTGCGAATACGCTAGACCCTGTTCCTGTCATTTTTGCTGCTGCGAATTGGTTAAGCCAGCTTAGTGCTTTTTCAACCTGTGGGTAGAGTTCAGAGACTACTGCTTGGCAGTCATTTCTTCCGTCACCCTTCAAAGCGGCCGCTATTGTGATAGCAGATGAGTTCCGTGTCAATTCCTTATGTGAAAATATTTCAACTGTTGAAACATGGCAGTCTGGGGTTAAAACCACAAACCAGTTTTGCGTAGGTTCGACCGCTGTCAGGCGTTCGCCAACGCCTTCGGCCCAAGCCGCACGGCCATGTACAAATACCGGCACATCGGCGCCTAATTGCAGACCCAATTCGGCCAATTGATGTAGCTCGTAATTGAGCTGCCAGAGCTGGTTTAGCGCAACTAAGGTTGTTGCCGCATCGGAGCTGCCGCCGCCTAAACCAGCGCCCATGGGTAATATTTTTTCCAGTTTAATACGCGCACCTTGCTGGCAGTCGCTGTGGTGCTGTAACAGTTTGGCGGCACGGTAGATCAGATTGTCTTCGGTGCTGACATCGTTAAGCTCGCTGACCACTTCGATACGGCTGTCTGGTAACATTTCAAAATGCAATTGGTCGCTGTAATCCAGAAACTGAAACAGCGTTTGCAGATTGTGGTAGCCATCCTCACGTTGGCCGGTAATGTGCAGCATCAAGTTAAGCTTGGCCGGTGCGGGTAGTGAGAGTGTCTGATTCTTCATTCGAGTTTGCTTGTGTCTTTAAAACTGAAGTTTAGCCGTCAGGATTTAGCGACCAGCGTTTAATGATCAGGGTGAGCTTGATGTCGCCCTGTTGGAGGCGGATTTTACTCGGTAGCGAGAGGGATTCAAGCGCTTTGTAGCGGCTGAAGTCAACTTGCCAGCCTGCTTGAGAGAGTGAGTCCATCAAGCCTTGATTGTTGAGTTGGTAAATGGCTTTGGAATCGGGTGATGGAATGCCCTTCACCCAGTAACGCAGCATACTAATGGGCAATGTCCAGCCCAGCTCCTGTTGTAGTAGTGCGTCAGGCTGGTCGGTTATGTAGTTACCGTGCCCGGCAATGTTGAGTTGAACCTCCTTATCGCTGCCTGATAGGGACGCAACACTCTGGCCGAGCAGGTTGGTCACGCTGATATCAAACTGCTGTTCCAATTGTTGCCAGTTAAGGCGCGCGCTGTTGGATTGTTCGGGTGTGCGGATGCCCAATTTTCCGATGATATCCCAGCGTGTTAGCTGTGATATTTGTTGTTGGTGCTGTGGCCAGCTGACCGGTATTGATGTTGAGGGCTGTATTGGTGCGCAGGCTGCGAGCAGTATCAGCACAGTTGCCAGCCCGCAACGGGCTGGCGTGGTAAGTGAAAAATTATGAATCATTATTTGAGATCAGGTTTTTGCAGGTCTGGACTGAGGCGATCAATCACCCGTTTCAGAATGATACTGTCGGGCGTTTGTTGCAGTGCTTCGCTCCAAACGTCCCGCGCACGCTGTTGCTGGCCGGTTACCCACAGTGCTTCACCCAAATGGGCAGCCACTTCATGATCGGGGTATTCGGTCATGGCCTGTTCGAGCAATTCTATGGCTTGTTGGTAGTTACCGAGACGAAATTGTGCCCAACCCAGACTGTCGGTGATGGCGGGGTCGTCGGGTTTTAATTCCTTGGCTCGGGAGATCAGAGCCAGTGCTTCTTCGTAGCGGGTAGTACGGTCCGCCAAGGTATAACCCAAAGCGTTCAACACCATAGCGTTGTCAGGTTGCTGTGAGAGAATCGCGCGTAGATCGTTTTCCATGGCCACCAGATCATTGGTCTTTTCGGTAATCATGGCGCGCGTATAAAGCAAATTAATGTCGTTTGGAAATTGCTCCAGTGCTTCGTTCAATAAACCAAGCGCGGTGTTGACGTGGTTCCGCTCGGCAATCAGTTCGGCTTCGATGATATACAGGCTTTTGCTTTGCTTGGCATGACTTAGTCTGGCGTCGGTAAAGGCTTTGTGCAGAGCCGAGAGTTGATCCTGCTTATCTTTGTCGCGCTGTAACAGCAGCGTGCCGAGCTGATGGTAGGCCGGTAGCATTCTTACGCCATCACGAACCTGTTGGTAATGGTGGATGGCCTGTGCGCGCTGATCCTGTTTTTGTGCCGACTGTCCGAGGTAATAGTGTGCCTCGTCAGCCATGCGTGGCACTTCTGTGAGTTCTTGTAGCAGTTTGTCACCGGCTTCAGTGTCGTCGTTTTCAAGATTTAATAGTGCCAATGTTAATTTCAATTGGTGGTCGTGAGGGTGCTGCTGCAACAGCGTAGCAAACTGCTGTTGCGCCTTCAGCAGCTGTTTGGCATCAACTAGCATTTGTGCGTAAAGCACGCGCAGGGGCCGGCTTTTTGGATGATCATCAAGGCCCGCTTTGAGTAGCGATAAGGCGTGCTTTGTTCGCCCCAGCTGGTGGTTAAGCTTTGCTTTGAGCGACAGGCTGCGTGGTCCCGGTTGGGCTTTATAGAGCCGATTGGCATGCTGTAACGCTTCGTCACTGCGACCATTGAGTTGTAGCAATATCGACTGGCTTAACAGTATCTGAGTATTGTTTGGATACAGTTTGAGCAGGCGATCAAGTTGTAGAATTAACTCGTTTCGCTGTGCGGGATTGAGCGTCTGACTGTTGGCGGTGAGCGTTTCAAAGCTGGCTTCACCGTTGCTGGCAAGTAATTCCTCCAGCAGCTCAATAGCCTGCCCCAGGTTTTGATTGATTACCAACTGGCCAGCCAGTACCTGTTTGGCGCGTGTACTATCGGGTGCTGATTTGTGCCAAAGCTCGGCGGCAGCCAAGGCGGCTTTATGGGCCTTTAACGAAACCGCGATCTGAGTGGCGCGTTCGGCAACGCCGGGGTCACCGGTTTTTTTGGCCGCAGACAAATAATTGCCGAGCAGGATGTCATAACGGTTGCGTTGCCCCGCCAGCTCAGCAACCAATAGGCCATAGAGGACTTCTGGTTCCAGGTTGGCAGCCGGTGGCTCTGTAACATCCAGAGAGGTGGTTAATGTTTTGGCGGTGCTGGTTGGAGTGTCAATATCATTAGTATTTTGCAGGCTGGTGCAGCCGCCAAGAATTAATGTGGCGGCAAGGGTGAGGGCAAGCGTTTTACTGAGCATGAAGACCATTCTATACAAGCGTTAGGAAACTTAAAGTGTAGACCCGTTTTCTAATACTTTGTTGCCTTATAAAATTTTTAGCAACGCTAAATTATAGGAATTTTCGAGGCATTGATCTGTCGAAAAATATCATTACAATAAATGTGGGATTTGAGGTAAGTCCTTACTCAATAAAGGTTTTATGTTTAAATTTGTTGTATGGGGAAACGGCATAAGTAAAGTGTAAGACGGAGTGGAAAAATGTTTGAACAGGTACTTAAAGAAACGATTCGTTGTGGTCAGTTGCGTGTGGTAATGCCCGATGGTAATGAACATTGTTTTGGTGAAGAGTATCCCGGCATTGGTGAGGTGGTCTGGCGTATTAACAGTGCCAAGGTATCTTCACGTCTATTGCTCAATGGTGAGTTTGAACTCGGCCAAACTTATATGGAGAAGGGTTGGGATTTGGTTAAGGGTAGCTTGGCTGATCTGATTAGCCTGCTCTATATTAATTTTGGTGAAGAACCCCCCAGCGCGGCGCAAAAGGTTGTTGGTCGTACCCTCAAGCAATGGAATAACCTCGCTAAAAGCCTCAGAAATGTTGCCATCCACTACGATCTGGATGAAACATTGTTTCGTAGCTTTCTGGATGAAGACATGCATTACTCCTGTGCATATTTCAAAAGCGCGGGGGATGATCTGGAAACCGCACAGCAAAACAAGTGCCAGCACATAATGAATAAGCTGTGTCTGCAACCGGGGCAGAAATTGCTTGATATTGGCTCGGGTTGGGGTAGCTTGAGTTTGTATATGGCCCGCAATGGCGGAGTGAGTACGCAGGGTGTAACTTTGTCCAAAGAGCAATTACGTGTGGCTCGTGCTCGTGCGAAGGAGCAGGGGCTGGCGGATCAGGTGAAATTTGATCTACAGGATTACCGTAATCACACTGGCAAATATGACCGTATTGTTTCGGTGGGCATGTTTGAACATGTCGGGCGGCCATATTTTGAAGCTTATTTCCGCAAACTGGATAGCTTGTTAGATGATGATGGCGTGGTGCTGTTACACACCATTGGTCGCAGTGGCGGGCCGGGCGTGACCAATCCCTGGATACAAAAATACATTTTTCCCGGTGGCTATATTCCGGCCCTGTCGGAAATGACCGCGGCCATTGAAAAAGCCGGTTTACTGATCAACGATGTGGAAATTTTACGTTTCCATTATGCCGATACGCTGGCCGCCTGGTCAGAACGTTTTGCCCAGCACCGAGAGCAGTTTGTGGACAGCAAAGGTGAGACCTTTTGCCGGATGTGGGAGATTTATCTAGCCATGTGCGAAGCCGCGTTTCGCACCTCTGATTTGGTGGTTTATCAGCTTCAACTCTCCAAATCCAAGTGTGCGGTGCCCGATACACGGGATTATTTGTACCAAAGTCCCTGAAAGTGGTTTTATAGATAGCCTCTAACCCCTGCATTTTTATATAATTTGCCCCTTTTGGGTTTCCGCGACTGCCTTTCTTTATATGAAATAGGGGGTTGTTTTGCGGGCGGCACAAATTTTGTAATTTTAAACAGGGTTATTCAGAGCGTTTCATGGGGTTGTTAGCACTCGGCATAAATCACAAGACTGCACCGGTTAATGTCCGTGAGCAGGTGGCGTTTGCGCCTGAAGATATGGCTCATGTGTTGCAACAGGCCTGTGCAGCGATGCAGGTTCAGGAAATCGCTATTCTATCGACCTGTAACCGTACCGAGCTGTATTGCAAGGTTGATGTTAAGGAAAGTCGGCATGTGCTGGAGTGGCTGGGTGAACATCACGGCCTGTGTCCTGACGAGCTGGAACGATGCAGCTACGCCTATTGGGACGAAGACGCGATTCGCCATGTCATGCGCGTGGCCAGCGGTCTGGATTCCATGGTGCTGGGTGAGCCGCAAATTCTCGGGCAGATTAAATCCTCCTATGCGGTAGCGCGTGACGCCAAAACCATTGGCGGCCATCTGGAAAAGCTGTTTCAGAGCACCTTCTCGGTGGCCAAGCAGGTGCGCACCGAAACGGCCATTGGTGAAAACCCGGTCTCCGTGGCCTATGCGGCCGTTAGTTTGGCTCAGCATATTTTTGCTGATATGAGTCGCACCAAGGCGTTATTGATTGGTGCCGGTAAAACCATTGATCTGGTGGCGCGACATTTGCAGCAAAATGGCGTGACCGACATGGTGGTTGCCAACCGTACCTTGCAGCGTGCCGAAGAGTTGGCGGCCAGTTTTGGTGCCCATGCCGTGTTGCTGTCCGATATTCCGGCGCAGCTCGAGGATGCCGACATCGTGATTGCTTCCACCGCCAGCCAGCTGCCGATTCTGGGCAAGGGCGCGGTGGAGCGCGCATTGAAAAAGCGTAAACATCGGCCGATGTATATGGTTGATATAGCCGTGCCGCGTGATATCGAACCCGAAGTGGGTGAGCTGTCGGACGTGTATTTGTATTCCGTTGATGATCTCAAACAGGTCATCGACGAAAACCTCAAATCTCGTCAAAATGCAGCCGAAGAGGCCGAAGCGTTTGTTGAGCTGGGCGCGCTTAACATGGTGCGCGAAATGCGCGCGCTGGATGCGGTATCCACGGTACGTGCCTATCGTCAGCAGTCTGATGATATTCGTGAAGCAGAATTGAACAAAGCACTTAAACAGCTAGACGCAGGGCAGGCTCCACAACAGGTGATGGCGCAATTTGCGCGCGCCTTGACCAACAAGTTGGTGCATACGCCCTGTATTCAAATGAAAAAAGCCTCTTCCGAGGGGCGCGCCGAGGTGATGGAACTGGCGCAGGAATTGTTCGGACTAAGTGATAGTCAGGATGATGAAACAGACAAAAGCAGTTAATTGAAGAGAATGTCATGAAAGCATCAATATTGACCAAACTGGATCACCTGAAGGATCGCTACGAAGAACTGGCGGCGTTAATGAGTGATCCAGAGGTGATCTCTGATCAGAATATGTTTCGCGATTACTCCAAGGAATACGCTGAAATTGAGCCGGTAGTGCAGACGTTTACTCAGTACCAGGAGGTGCAGAGTGACTTTGAGGAGGCGCAGCTGTTATTAACGGATGATGATCCGGAAATGCGCGCCATGGGCGAAGAGGAGGTCAGGGCGGCCAAGGACAGTATGGAGAATCTGAGCCTGGATCTGCAAAAGCTACTGTTGCCCAAAGATCCTAATGATGCCAGCAATACCTTTCTTGAGATTCGTGCCGGAACCGGTGGTGATGAAGCCGCTATTTTTGTTGGTGACTTGTTCCGTATGTACTCCAAGTACGCAGAAGACAGAGGCTGGCAGCTGGAAATTGTCAACGAAAACCGTGGCGACCATGGCGGATATAAAGAAATTATCAGTCGAGTGATTGGTCGTGATGTGTATGCCTACCTGAAGTTTGAATCGGGTGTGCACCGCGTGCAGCGTGTGCCAGAAACTGAGTCGCAAGGTCGTGTGCATACCTCCGCTTGTACGGTAGCCGTACTGCCGGAAGCAGATGAAGTGGATGCCATTGAAATTAATAAGGCGGATCTGCGGGTTGATACTTTCCGTGCTTCGGGTGCGGGTGGTCAGCACGTCAACAAAACTGACTCGGCGATTCGTTTGACGCACCTGCCAACCGGCACGGTGGTTGAGTGTCAGGATGAGCGTTCGCAGCATAAGAACCGCGCGCGCGCCATGTCGCTGTTGCAGGCTAGATTGTTGAGCAGTGCGCAGGAAAAACAGCATTCTGAAGAGGCCGATGCGCGCCGTAGCCTGGTAGGTTCTGGGGATCGCTCCGAGCGTATTCGTACCTATAATTACCCGCAGGGCCGGGTTACCGATCACCGCATTAACCTGACACTGTATAAATTGCCGGAAATTATGGAAGGTGATATGGCCAGCGTGATTGAAGCGCTGATCAATGAACATCAGGCAACGCTGTTGGCGGCGCTGTCTGATAACGAATAGACGATTAATAAAAACCCCATGTCTTCCTCGATCGGAGAATTGCTGGATTCCTTGACGCAGCAATTCTCCGCTGTTTCCGATTCTGCTCGCGTGGATGCCGAAGTACTGTTGTCTTTCGTCTCGCAGAAAAACCGAACCTGGCTCTATACCTGGCCAGAACGCGAGCTTACTGAACCGCAAAGCCAGCAGTTACAAACTCTGATTAAGTGCCGCTTGCAGGGCGAGCCGGTGGCTTATTTGATCGGCCAGCGTGAGTTCTGGTCGTTAACGCTGGAGGTTTCTCCCGATACGCTAATCCCGCGTCCCGATACCGAATTGCTGGTTGAAGTGGCCCTTGAACTGTTGGCGCATCGCAGCACAGAGAAGCTCAATATCGTTGATCTCGGCACAGGCACGGGGGCGATTGCTCTGGCGATTGCCAGTGAGCAATCGCAGTGGCAAGTTGTTGGTCTGGATCGTATTCCTGCGGCGGTAGCGCTGGCTCTGCGTAATCAGGCGCAACTACAAATCGCTAATGCTCGCTTTCTGGAAAGTGACTGGTTTAATGCGCTTGATAAACAACGTTTTGATCTAATCGTCAGTAACCCTCCTTATATAGAGCAGCAAGATCCGCATCTTGAGCTGGGTGATGTACGTTTTGAGCCGCGCTCGGCGCTGGTCGCCGATGATGATGGTTTGTCGGATATCAAACACATCATTGCGCAGGCGCCGGTTTATTTGGCGGCGCAGGGCTGGCTATTGTTTGAGCATGGTTATCAGCAGGCCGAAGCCGTTCGCAATCTGTTAAGTGAACGTGGCTTTGTCGAAGTGCAGACGCGTTGTGATCTGGCCGGGCATGAGCGCGCGACGTTGGGGCAGTGGCTATCTTCTTAAGTTGAAGTTCATTTCGAAAGAAAGAGAGGGATATTATGCCGCCTCAAGGTAAGGTTTCTCCTTTTTGGTCGAAATAACAATTTCTTGTTTTTCAGGAGACTGTAGGTCAGTCTCAGCGTGTCCCGTCTTATCGGGTATAGTCTGACAAGTAAGGCTGAAGTCTTACCTGTGGCATCCGTGAGAACAGTGTTTTGAATTTGCGAATCATGTGGATTAGGCTCAAAATTTAAGCCTGATCAAATCACTCGGTTACTAGTCAGGAGACGATCATGGACACCACGCCACATACCTTCGCAACGCTTTTTTAGCAGTTGGGTTTGCCCAGTGAAAATGATGCAATTGATGAGTTTATCGCTAGTCACCGGCCTATTGCGGCGGCGATGCCTTTGGCGGAAGCGCCGTTCTGGTCAAGTGGTCAGGCGGCCTTTATCAATGAAGCGTTGAACGCAGATTCCGATTGGGCCGAGATGGTCGATCAGCTGAATAGCTGTTTAAGGGCTTAACCATTTTAAGGTCAAGCCTCTTGCTCAGATGCTGACATTGCCGGTCTATAGAGTTATAGGTCCAGCAGGTTGCCGTAGGGCAAAAACTTGTTGTCGGTATTGTCTTTAATCCAGGCGATCAATTCCGCATCGGGAAACGCACCGCGATTTTTCAGTTCACGACATAACCAAATAACGGGTGATTTGCTGCCTGCTTCCCAGCCGCTTAGCTGTGCTTCGGCCAGTGTAAAAAAGCGCACCAGATGCACAATTGTGTGTTGCTCAAGTTCAGGTGAAACCTTAAGCCACTCTTCTTTGTGTTGCTTCATCAGGTGGCGGTAATCGGAGATTTCATCGCTGGTGAGCGCTTGGGAAATTTGCGCCAGTTGTTCGTTGTAGCTGACTTTTGCTAGTCGCAATAACACGTCGATGTCGATAATGGCGGTGTTGTCGGCGTCGTTGTTTTGGCTTGGATCCCAAGTATCTACAGTTGTCATGGTGTTCTCAAATTGCATGTGTGATTTGGCGAACACCGATTCTACACGTAAGTTGCGTGGATTTGGAACTATAAGCGTACGTGCGCCTTACCAGGATCTGAGTTGCTGCTTGGAGTGGGTGTCCATAGGGCGGGCGATGAGGCCGTTTTGGGTCATGAAGACTTTGAAATGAGTTTGATCGCCCATGGGTAAAAATACCGCACTGCCGTAATAGGCGTCGACCAGTGGCAGTAGTTGCGGATAGCGTCTGACAAAATGCCAGACATCAAGGCCGGGGTCGGCATTGAGGCTGTGGGTTGTTGCGAGCTCGCTGTTGCTTTGTTCCACTGTAGCGTAGCGCCCAGCTAAACGATGCAGTTTGTAGTGCGCATTAAAACCCATCAGGTTGGCGTAGCCATGCCATTTCAGGACCTTGGCATCGAGTTGCCATTCATCACCGCTGATTTCAAATTCCTGTTGGCGATTTTCCTCAATAAAGGTCACGGCAGCGCGGTATTTTTGTGGCGCCAGTTGGCTGAAGTGTAATTCTGCGACGGGGCGTTCGTGGGTTAGGCGTGCATAGCTGGCCACGTTGATGGCAATGGCGATGACGAGCAATCCTACTGCGCACAGTAGTCCACCACAGCAGGTCATGCTGCAACCTTTAATCGGGTGCAATTTACAGCAGTGTTTAAAGCCGCGCAGCGTCAGCCACAGGCCGATAGCGCTGAGTATCATGAAAACGATCAGCACTGTGGCGGCGGGCAATAGGCTGCTGAAATCGGTGATGCTAGTCATAGTGTGTTAAGTATAGGTTACTGGGGGTGAGTTTATGACCCGCTATAGGCGAGGGAATTCGATTTGAATTTTCGCGCCGCCCAGTGCTGATTTTTCGATATACAGTTGCGCCTGATAGCTGTTAAGGATGTCCTGCGCCACGGCCAGGCCGATGCCTTGGCCGGAGTGCTGGGTGTCGGCGCGGCTGCCGCGTTGTAAAACGCTTTGGCTTTGTTGCTCGGGAATGCCATTGCCATCGTCTTCAATGCTGATGAGCAGAGTTTTTTCTTTGCTGGCATCGGTGCTAATGACCACCTGCTGTTGGCTGGCTTTAAAGGCATTATCGAGCAGATTGCCGAGCACCTCCATCAGGTCGCGTTCATCGGCGCGCAATTGGATGTCGGTATCGATCCGGTTTTCACTGTTGATGTATTTGTCGGCGTAGACCTTATTCATAGTGCGTAACAGTTTGTCGGCCAGTGGGCTCAGGTTGATGGGTTGCATGGCCAGAGTGTTGATCGTGTCGGTTGTTTTGCTGCCGGCACGTTGTAGTTGATGGCTGACGATGTCGTCCATGCGGGTGATTTGCTCGTCGATGTTTTGAGTGTTGTCGGGTTTGTTCTGGTTGCTATTAAGGCCGCGCAAAACTGCTAAGGGTGTTTTCAGACTGTGGGCCAAATCGGCCAGCGTATCGCGATAACGTTGGCGTTGGCGGCGCTCATTGTCGATCAGTAAATTCAGGTTATGAGTCACGTTTTCCAGCTCGCTGGGGTAATCGTTGGTGAGCTGTTGCTGTTGGCCCGTCTCGATGGCCTGAAGTTCGTGCGCAAGTTTGCGTAACGGTCTGAGGCCCCAGCGCATGATGGAGCCCTGAATGAGTAATAGGATGATGCCGATGGCGCTGAACCAGCGCCACAGGGAAGTTCGAAATTCGGCGATCTCGGCCATCACCGGTTTGGCGCTTTGTAATAGATGAACGTGATAGTGGCGTTCTTCGCCGCTTTCTAATTCCCAGATAATGGCGTAACTGAGTTGGTAGTAGGCGTTGTTCTGAATGCTGTTTGGGGCGCTGAACTGAAACTGGCCGACCTGTGCGGCCGCAATTGGTAACGATGTTTGCGTGACGGCGGAGGGTGAGCGCCACAGTTGCTCGCCATGCTGGTCATTGATGACGGCATACAGGCCGGATTCGATGCGGTTAAATAACGGGTCCTGTAACAGTTCGGGCATGACCAGTTCGCCCTGTTCGGCGTCGGTATCGGCTAACAGGGTGTAGAAATTTGCTTTGAGTTTTTCTTCCAGTGCTGTTTCAGCGCTGCTGCGAAAGGCACTATCCAGTGCAAAACCACTCAGACCGAGCGATAGGGCGACAAATAATGTCAGCGATAAAAGCAGGCGGCTATTTATCGAACGCAGAATCACGTGCTGGTTTCGCTCAGCGCCAGACGGTAACCGCGCCCGCGCAGGGTTTCGATAGGGTTGGCAAGGTTGTCGGGGTCGAGCTTTTTGCGTAACCGTCCGATAAAGACCTCAATGACATTGCTGTCGCGATCATAGTCTTGAGCGTAGATGTGTTCTGTCAGTTCTGTTTTGGAAACGACTTTTTGCGGGTTCAGCATCAGGTATTCCAGTACCTTGTATTCGTAGGCGGTGAGCGTGATGGGTAGCTCGCGAGATAATACCTGCTGAGTGCGCGTGTTGAGCAGCAGATAACCCATTTTGATGGCGGAGTCGGCCTTGCCAGCGGCGCGGCGAATGAGTGCGTTCAGTCGCGCCAGTAATTCCTCCATGTGGAAGGGTTTGACCAGATAATCATCGGCACCGGCTTCCAGTCCTTCGACTTTGTCCTGCCAGTTGCCGCGGGCAGTGAGTATCAAAACTGGTACGTCACGGCCATTTTTTCGTAGCTGCTGGATCAGCTCAATGCCGTTGAGTTTGGGTAGGCCGAGATCAATAATGGCGATGTCGTGGCTAAATTCATTGCCGTAATACAGACCTTCTTCGCCATCGCTGGCCTGATCCACGCTGTAGCCGTTTTGAGTTAGCGTGTCGGCTAATTGTTGTTGTAGCTGGGGTTCGTCTTCAACGATAAGTGCGCGCATGACTATTTATATAGGATTCTGTGAGTGGCTAGGTGGGTTAGCGACGTTGTGCGTTAACACGCAGGGTTTTAATGCGGCCCTGATCGGTTAACACTTTGATCTTATAGAAGGCGTGTTGTTCCTTGCGTATTAATTTTGCCGACAGAATTTTACCGTTGCTGCGCTGGCGGGCGATATCAATGGCCTGAGCTTTGCTGATATAACCTTGCTCGGTGAGCTGTAGCCACTGTTTTTTACGATCGCTGCTAAAGCGATCAGTAAAGTTTTGGCTGTGGCTCACATCATAAAGGGTGTTATGGACCTCATCGTCATACAGATGCTCGATATCGCCAGGCTGCGCCGAAGCGTTCAGGCTGCCGAGTAGCAAACAGATTGTAATGAGATGTTTGAAGGGCATGATGTGGTCTCTGGTTAGTTTTATCTGGCAGTTTAGCGTTAAATCGATAGAGCGTCGAATACCCTGCTTCGTCTTAGAGTTGGGAGCAGGCGAGCCGCCAAGGGGTGCAGCCCGCCCGCATAAACTGAGAATCTGAACGGTGGTTAATAATTCTCAATCGGGGTTACGGTGACGCGCACTTTAATACGTTTGCCGGGGTGGTTCTGGGTACGAGTGTGGTAGATGTTGCCGTAGTATTTGTAACCCACGTGGTAACCCATAATGCGTTCCTCGTCATGATAATCCTGATAGGTTTCGCAGCGTTGTTCTGTGGTGTAATACTGATGGCCGGGGCCAGCGGATTTACGACCAACATCGCGACCAATTGAGCCGCCTAATACCGAGCCCACCAAAATGCCGGCTTTTTTGGCATCGTTGTGGTGGCCTAGCTCGTTACCAATTAAGCCGCCGATTACCGCGCCAACAATGGTCGGTGTGGATGAGCGTTGTTTAGGTTGCTGGTAGTGAGATACTTGTTCCTGCCAGCATTCCTGGCGTGGGGTGCTAACACGAATATTTTTGGTGATCGGCTCAACGCTGACGACGCGGGCGTAATCATTGTTGGCTTTATGGCCCGCAAAGGCTGCTGGCGTAGTGAGAGTTGCCGCAATGGTCGTTGCGATAAAAAGTGCGGTTAGTTTTTTTGTTGTCGTTTTCATTGTCTTGGCCTCGTATCGGATCGGGGTTTGTTTAATCTTAAGTTCACAATACGGCTGTGAACCTGAATCGAAGCTGAATCGATCATTAAGAAGCTAAAACTTTATGACTTTCTGATTAGTGGGCGCGATGAGGAGTGCAGGATTGCCAATTTAAGGGCTTGCAGGTAAAGTGCGCAGCCATTGGAATCAAAAGGATTTACTCGTCACATGACACCGTTACAACGTTATCAGCACGACCTTGATGAAGGTTCTTTGCAGCCTGATGCCGCTCAGGCAGAGGCTGTGCAGCGCTTACAGAAAGTTTATGACGAGTTAATGAGTGGTAAGCCAAATGAAGGCGGTTTTTTATTAAAGAAACTGTTCAAGCGTCAAGAGCCGGTCGTTAACCCTAAAGGCCTGTATTTCTGGGGTGGGGTGGGGCGCGGTAAAACCTATTTGATGGATGCCTTCTACGACAGTCTGCCCTTCGAGCAGAAAATGCGTGTGCACTTTCACCGCTTTATGCAAATGGCGCATCGCAAGCTGAAAGAGTTGTCCGGGCAAAAAAATCCACTGCAAATATTGGCGCGAGAAATGAAAGCCGATAACCGTGTGATCTGTTTTGATGAGTTTTTTGTCTCCGATATTACCGATGCCATGATTCTGGGCGGTTTGATGGAGGAATTATTTACGTTGGGGGTGACGTTGGTGGCGACCTCTAATATTGTGCCGGACGACCTCTATAAAGATGGATTGCAGCGTCAGCGCTTTTTGCCGGTGATTGAGCTGCTTAAGCAGCACACCGATGTGTTAAACGTTGATGGTGGTGTGGATTATCGTTTACGCGTGCTAGAGCGTGCCGAGATTTATCATTGCCCGCTGGATGCAGGCGCTGACGAAAGTTTGATGAGCAGTTTTATGCAGCTGGCACCGGATTTGGAAACCATCACCGAAGGTGAGCGGGTTGAAATTGAAGGCCGTGAACTGGCCACCGTGCGTTGTGATGACGATATCGTCTGGTTTGAGTTTGCCGAGTTGTGCGACGGCCCGCGTAGCCAGAATGATTACATTGAAATTGCCCGTATGTATCACGCGGTGCTGTTAAGTAATGTGCCAGTGCTGGGTGGCAGCAAGGATGATCAGGCACGACGTTTTATTAATTTGGTGGATGAGTTCTATGATCGTAACGTGAAGCTGATTATTTCCGCTGAAGCCCCAATTGTTGAACTCTATTCAGGCGGGCGTTTGAATTTTGAATTTGAACGCACACAAAGTCGCCTGTTAGAGATGCAGTCGCATGATTATCTGGCGCAGCCACACAAGCCGTAATGCGCTAACAAATAAATAAGATTACTACTTGTGTTGGTTTTTATGTTCGCGTAAAATCCCGCGCTCACTTGTAGGAATGAACCGAAGACTAACTATTACATGAAAACATATACTGCAAAACCTCAAACTGTTACGCGCGACTGGTATGTCGTTGATGCGACCGATAAAACTTTAGGTCGTTTAGCAACGGAACTCGCTAGCCGTCTGCGTGGCAAGCACAAGCCTGAGTACACACCACATGTGGACACAGGTGATTATATTGTTGTTATTAATGCGGAAAAAATCCGTGTTACCGGTAACAAGGCTACTGACAAGACGTATTACCGTCACACTGGCTTCCCTGGTGGTCTGAAATCAGCTTCATTTAATGAACTGATTGCAGCGGCACCTGAGCGTGTGATTGAAATCGCTGTTAAAGGTATGCTTCCTAGAAATCCTCTGGGTCGCGCGATGCGCAAAAAGCTGAAAGTTTATGCGGGTGCTGAGCATCCACATACTGCGCAGCTGCCTGTAGCTCTTGAACTTAACTAACCGGTAGGCGAAACAATATGTCAGCTACTCAATATTATGGTACTGGTCGTCGTAAGACATCTACGGCTCGTGTCTATCTGGTTCAAGGAACCGGTAAAATCACTGTTAACGGCACTCCTCTTGATGAGTACTTTGGCCGTCCAACATCTCGTATGGTTGTGCGTCAGCCATTGGAATTGACTGATAAGGCTGCAACCTTTGATGTTAACGTCTCTGTTAAAGGTGGCGGTAACACAGGTCAAGCCGGTGCAATTCGTCACGGTATTACTCGTGCGTTGATGGCTTATGATGAGTCTCTGCGTCCGGATCTGCGTAGTGCAGGTTATGTAACACGTGATGCGCGTGAAGTTGAACGTAAGAAAGTGGGTCTGCGTAAAGCACGTAAGAAACCACAGTTCTCCAAGCGTTAATTATTTGGCTGCAGAAATGCAGTCCAGAAAGCCCGTTATCGCAAGGTATCGGGCTTTTTTTTTGGCTGAGATCGTGGCTTTACTTGGTCTATAACCTTGTAAGAAATGGTGGTTTTCTTTATCATCAGCGCCTGTCTTGTATGCTGTAGAAAAATAATATAAAGAGCCTATTTTGGTTGGGAGTAACCCTTTTATGACGAGCGATAACGTAAACGCCGGTCGGCGACGTTTCCTGATAGGTGCCACGTCAGCAATTGGTGGTGCAGGTGCTGTTGGCATCGCGGTACCCTTTGTTGCGTCTTGGACGCCAAGTGCTAAAGCGAAAGCTGCTGGTGCGCCGGTAAAATATAACCTGGGTAAGGTTGAACCTGGAGCTATGGTCACTGTTGAGTGGCGTGGTAAGCCGGTTTATATCCTGCGCAGAACGCCAGAAGTATTGGAATCAATTGTTAACAGCGAAGAGCTGCTTTCTGATCCAGCTTCTGAACGCCCGCAACAGCCGGAATACGCAAAAAACGAGTATCGTTCCATTAAGGATGAATACCTGATTGTGCTGGGTGTTTGTACTCACCTGGGTTGTGCGCCTAAGCATAAGCCTGAGCCGGGTTCGGTAACGCCGGATTGGATTGGTGGTTTCTTCTGTCCGTGTCACGGTTCCAAATTTGACTTGGCTGGTCGTGTTTATAAAGGTGTTCCTGCACCTGCTAACCTGATGGTTCCACCGCACCAGTATCTGTCGGATACCGTTGTGTTGATTGGTGATGATGGGGAGTCAGCGTAATGAAAAAAATCTTGATGGGTACGCTTGGTTGGGTTGATGACCGTTTCCCGATTGTCTCTACCTGGGACAAGCACATGGGCAAATACTATGCCCCGAAAAACTTTAACGTCTGGTACATCTTCGGTGTGCTGTCCATGCTGGTTCTGGTTAACCAGCTGTTGACAGGCGTCTGGTTGACCATGAGTTTTGATACTTCTGCTGAAGGTGCGTTTGCCTCCGTTGAATACATCATGCGTGATGTGGAATATGGTTGGTTGATTCGTTACATGCACTCCACCGGTGCATCGGCCTTCTTTATTGTGGTTTATTTGCACATGTTTCGCGCCATGCTTTACGGTTCCTACCGCAAGCCACGTGAATTGGTATGGCTGATTGGTATGGCTATTTACCTGGTGCTGATGGCTGAAGGTTTCATGGGTTACGTACTGCCATGGGGTCAAATGTCCTACTGGGGCGCACAGGTAATTGTTTCGCTGTTTGGTGCAATCCCAGTTGTGGGTGACGCGCTGGTAGAATGGATTCGTGGTGACTTCCTGATTTCAGGTATCACAATGAACCGTTTCTTCTCGCTGCATGTTATTGCCTTGCCGCTGGTGCTGGTAATGCTGATCTTCTTGCATATTGTTGCCTTGCACGAAGTGGGTTCAAACAACCCGGACGGTATCGAAATTAAGAAAAACAAAGATAAGAATGGTATTCCTCGTGATGGTATTCCGTTCCACCCGTATTACACGGTGCACGATATCTTTGGTGTTGCGGTATTCCTGTTTGTGTTCTGTACGGTGATTTTCTTCTTCCCTGAAATGGGCGGCTATTTTCTTGAGCACGCTAACTTCGAAGAAGCAAACAACCTGAAGACGCCGGATCACATTGCGCCGGTTTGGTACTTCACACCTTTCTACGCCATGTTGCGTGCGGTGACGTCTCCGTTCCTGGGTCTGGATGCTAAATTCTGGGGCTTGGTGGTGATGGGCGGTGCGATTGCCATTCTGTTTGTATTGCCATGGCTGGATCGCAGTAAAGTTAAATCCATTCGTTACAAAGGCTGGATCAGTAAAGTTGCGTTAGCAATCTTCATAGTGAGCTTTGTGATATTGGGTTACCTGGGGGCGATTGCTTCTACGCCGGGTCGCACAGTGGCTGCACAGATCTTCACGTTGCTGTACTTCGCATACTTCCTGCTGATGCCTTTCTACACTCGCATGGAAAAAACAAAACCCGTACCAGAAAGGGTGACTAGCTAATGAAAAAATTAATAATAGCCTTTTGTTTAGCGCTTCTGCCATCGTACGTATTTGCTTCAGGCGGTGCCGTTCATCTGGATCATGCTAACCTGGATGATAGCGATATAGCCTCCTTGCAGTCCGGTGCAAAAATTTTCACCAACTACTGCATGGGTTGTCACTCAGCACGTTTTTCTCGTTATGGACGTGTTGCTGAAGACCTGGGTATTCCGCCTGATCTGTACATGGAAAACCTGGTGTTTGATGATTCCAAGATTGGTGACCTGATGACGATTGCTATGTCTAAAAGTCACAGCAAGCAGTTTTTTGGTGCGTCACCTCCAGATTTGACCATGGTATCACGTGTGCGTGGACCAGATTGGTTGTACACTTATCTGCGTACTTTCTACCGCGATGACACGCGTCCATGGGGTGTGAATAACAAAACGTTCCCTAACGTGGGCATGCCGCACGTGATGCTGGAGCTGCAAGGTTTGCAGGAATGCGCGCCAGGCCCAATTGCTGGACACATCAAAATTGATCCGCTGACGGGTCAGGCAATTGCAGAAGATCCCTGTGGCAGCCTGGAAGTGACTAAGAAAGGTTCTATGAGCCCTGAAGAGTACGACCAAGCCGTTTACGACTTGGTTAACTTCCTGGCCTATACCGCTGAGCCAATGGCTAAAGAACGTAAACGCCTGGGTGTGTATGTGCTGTTGTTCATTGCTCTGTTTGGTATCTTTGCTTATCTGCTGAACCGCGAATACTGGAAAGATATTCACTAATATCTTTGCCTGAGTTCGAGGTGCTTGAAAGTCGCGCGGCTGTCGGTCGCGCGATTTTTGTTGTTTAAACAGAAGCTGACATTTAATCAGTTTTTTGAATTTTTGACTGGGAGTTTTTCATGGGTGTAGTCGCGAAGCGATCTTCAATGACATTTTTCTCTGATCCAGTGGATCATTACAGCCACCGCGTACGTATCGTACTGGCTGAAAAAGGGGTTGCCGTTGAGGTGGTGGAAGCCGAGAAAGGTAACAAGCCTACCGAATTGGCCGACATAAACCCTTATAACAGCCTGCCGACCTTGCTGGATCGTGATTTGGTGTTGTATGAGCCAAACATCATGATGGAATATCTGGATGAGCGTTTCCCGCATCCACCCCTGTTACCTGTTTATCCAGTGGCGCGTGCCGAGAGCCGTTTGCTGATTCACCGTATTGAGAAAGACTGGAGCGTATTGGTCGACAAAATTCTCACGGGCCGTGGTAATCACGATAAGCAGCGTCAAGAGTTGGAAGAGAGCATCACCAGCATCGCCCCTATTTTTGCTGAGAAGCCGTATTTCATGAGCGATACCTTTTCTGTGGTTGACTGCGTCGTGGCGCCAATTCTGTGGCGTTTGCCGAAGATGGGTATCGAGCTGTCACCCAAAAAGGTTAAACCACTGTTTGATTACATGGATCGTTTGTTTGAACGTGAAGGCTTTCAGGCAAGTTTGTCTGAAGCTGAACGTGAAATGCGCGAATAATCCAAAACCCAAGTATTAACGGCAAACTATCATGACCATGACTTCCAGCAGAGCCTACTTAATCCGGGCTCTCAACGAGTGGATTCTTGATAATAACTGCACGCCCTACATCGTGGTGGATGCCAGTGTGGAAAGCGTGCAGGTGCCGCAGGAATACGTCAATGATGGGCAGATTGTACTGAACATTATGCCCTCATCAATCCGTCATCTGGTGATGGATAATGAGGGTGTTTCCTTCGATGCCAGATTCAATGGCCAGCCACAGTCTTTGTATGCGCCTATTCAGGCTATTACCGCGATTTATGCCAAGGAAAATGGGCAGGGTATGGTGTTTGGCGATGAGCCGGACCCCGGTGCTCCCTCTGGGCCGAAAGGACCGAGAAGCAAAGAGAGAAAACCTGCTGCTGATAAAGCCGGCAAAGTTGAGGGCGCCCGCCCGCAGTTAAAGGTCGTTAAGTAATAGTGTAAGCAAGTTTGTTTGAAGAGTGGTGTCTGTCAGGATGCTGCTTGAGCAGATGTTTGAAAACTTCTTTTTAGTTACTTCTAGTTGGCCGTTTTGCCCGCGCGCTACGCAGTTTCCTCTGTTTCCTTTATTTGCCCTACTTGATCCGGATTCCCTGTCGCCACGCCATTTAACCAGCATGACCAACAGGGCATGTTATTTCGTTAGACTGATTACTTGTTCAGTCGGTGTATTCAAAGACCTTAACGATTTTTTGAACGCCATAGGTTTGGCGGGCAATATTGACGGCTAAATCAGCCTGTTGTTTACCGACCAGTCCCATCAGATAAACAATGCCGTTTTCTACCACAACTTTGACTTCCAGCGGATTAATGCCTTTGTCGGCAAGCATGGCGGCTTTGATCTTGGTTTTTAACCAGCTGTCGTTGGTGCGAGCCGGTATTGAAATCGGGCCGGAAACCGTTAATTCGTTATGCACCCGTTTAACATTGCGCACCTGATTGGCAGTAGCTACCGCTTCGTCGCGCAGTGTTTCGGATTTAACCTGGCCTACCAGCAGTACAATACCGTTAAAGCTAACAACACGCAGGTGGGCAGATTGATAGCCTGGATCAGCTTTTAATAGGTTGGCGCCAACGTAGGTTTCGATCAGCTCGTCATCAATGAAGCGGCCAAAGCTACGTTCAGTTTTATCAGTGCCAACCGGGTGTTCTCCGGTGGTTTTGCTGACGATGGTTGTGCAGCCCCCCAGCGTCAGTGCTAATGCTAGAGCCAGCAGACGAGTGGTTTTGATTTTCATTCTTCGCTTCCAAACAGTTGATGGTCAATAAGGTCGCACAGGCAGTGGATAGCCAGTAGATGTATTTCCTGAATGCGCGCCGTATTTTTCGACGGTACACGAATTTCAACATCAGCAGGTTGTTGGTAGCGTGCCATTTCGCCGCCTTCACGGCCGGTCAGAGAAACAATAATCATGCCGCGATCATGGGCGGCTTCAATAGCATGAATGACATTGGCGGAATTGCCGCTGGTGGAAATCGCTAACAATACATCGCCCTCTGAGCCAAGCGCCATGATCTGTTTGGAGAATACTTCGTTGTAGCTGTAGTCATTGGCGATCGACGTTAATGTTGAGGTGTCGGTGGTTAGGGCAATCGCGGGTAAAGGAGGGCGTTCGCGCTCAAAGCGATTAAGAAGTTCGGCAGAAAAATGTTGGGCATCGCCAGCTGAGCCGCCATTGCCGCAGGTAAGAATTTTTCCGCCATTCACCAGGCATTGCACCATTTTGTCAGCGGCCTCTGCAATAACGGAGGGTAATACTTCGGCAGCTGCCTGTTTGACTTCGATGCCGGCCATAAAGTGACCGTAAATGCGCTGTTCTGATTCCATGTGAAAAACCTTATTTCAATGTTGAAGTGTTTTCGGGTGTTGAGCTGCGCCTTTGTCAGCGTGTTTATGTGGGCTAGTTTTCAAAGGCATGTTTTATCCAGTCGAATTGTAGCGAATTTTGTGTCTCGCCCGAAGGATAAATTGCCACCACGTCAAATCGGCAGGCCGGTGTTTGAGTGGCGACTTTGTGTAATAAATAATGTTCGGCGGTATGAATGATCTTTTTTTGTTTTGTTGTCGTAACGCTTTCAGCGCTGCTGCCATAGTGCTGGGTTTTGCGGTAGCGTACTTCAACAAAAACCAGTGTTTGTTGATCGTTCATGATCAGGTCAATTTCACCCTGCCGACAACGGTAATTGCGAGCGACAAGTTTAAGACCCTGTTGCTGAAGAAAGTTCAGCGCCTGTTGCTCTGCCTGTTGGCCAATGGTGGTGCTTTTTCGGCTTTGCCAAAAGGGTGTCATCATTGTGATCGCAGGTTTATGGCAGTGGTTTGATTTTGCCGTTTTTGATGTGCGCCCACTCAAGCGTACGAACCACACGGCCACTGGCGTCGAGCGTTAATAAACCAGTTGCGCCCGCGAGCTTGTTTTCTTGATTAGTGGAAAGCAATTGGATGCGCGGAAACAGCTGGTAGGCGTCAATGCCGAGCGCATACAGGCGGCCCAGGCGACCGGCATTAGCGGGCCAGTTCTGGTCGATGCCCTGTTTAAGGGGATTGTCCTGATAGCTCAGCAGCCAAGGGGTTTCCGCAAAAATAACGCCATCCAAATCGCGATCTAGTAGCGGCGATGCGGTGCCGGAATAAATATGCGAAGTGGCATAAACGGGTACGTTGCTGGCGAAGTGGAAGGCCAGGGTTGGCTTGATTTGGCGGGCCTGTTTAGGGGTTGCTACCACAAAGATGAAGTCGACATCATTGCGACGTCTGGCGGTGAACTCGGTATTTCTGCTGAGGATGTTTTGCAGGCGACGGGTGCGTTGCTTACTGGCATCAATATCAAATAATTCTTCAATCGCTTTTGAGTAGCTTTTTTCACTCGTAAAATGCGCGTTTTCCAATACCGTGCCGCCAAGCTGCTGCCATTTTTGATTGAAGGCGTTGGCGATACGCTGTCCCCAGCTGGACCCAGGGGTTAATACCAAGCTGGTTTTGTGACCAGATAGCCAGGCTTTTTCTGCGGTTTGGCGAGCCTCGTCTTCAGCCGATAGACCAAACTGATAGAGTTGGTCGATGTTGCTTTGTTCGCTGCCATAATTGAGTGCCAGCGTAGGTGTCATGAGTTTGCTGCCGCGCTGTAATGCTTGCACGTGCTGTTTTTGCAGCGGGCCAATAATGAAGTCGGCACCTTGAAGAGCTGCTTCATTGTAGAGCGTAATGAAGTCGGTTTGTTGAGTGGTATCAATCACGTGAATGCTGGGAGTTTGATCGCCAGCCGTATGGGCTTCGTAATAGGCCGCCATAAAACCATCACGAATGGCTTTTCCGGCAACGGCGTTTTTCCCTTTTAGCGGCAGCATTAATACAACGTTGCTGGGGCGTTCGGTAATAATGAGCTCGAGTAGCGCCAGTTCCTGTGGCAGGTTTTGCGCCGCAGGGTGTAGCGGCCAGCGTTGTAGCCAGCGGTGCAGGGCGGCCAGCTCCTGATCAAGATTGCTTTTGTTGCTTTGCGAGAGCATGGCCAGGGATAACCAGCCCTGTTCGTCGCTACTGCGACTGTTGGTTGCCGCTTCTTGTAGCTGTGGTAATGGCGTTTTTATCAGTGCGCCCCACAGTGCGGTTTCGTTTTCATTGCGCTGCAGCGAGGTTAGCAGTGGCGCGAGATGGATTCTTTCACGGGCGCTATCGAGCGAGCGTTCCAGAAAATCAAAGCTACGGGCCCGTAACAATGACGCGCGCAGTTGTGCGGTTTGGCCCTGTTGTAGAATAAGTTCAGAATGCTGATTGAGGTTGTTGAGAGCTGTTTCACCATCAAAGCGAGACAGTGCGATTTCTGCCTGTACGATAGCGTAGGTGGCGCGGGCGCTGGTTGTTAGTCCTGGCAGCGTAATGCCTTCAAGAATGGTGGCGGCTTCATCAAAACGTTGTTGCTGGCTAAGTAGGTCGGCGGCCTCAATGCGGTAGCCTTCGGAGGTGGCGTCGTCGCTGCTCTTGGCAAGCTGGTAAAGCTGCTGCAATTGGCGGTCAAAAGTGTCGGCAGTTTTGCCGCTTGATTGTGTTGGAGTTGTGGTACAGCCAACCAGCAGGAGCTGGTACACTAGCGCGATTAAAATAAGTAAACGTGTGGCGTTGTTTTGCATGTTTGTTGAGATCGCATCCTGTTTCAATTGGTGGCGGACAGCCGCTAGTTTAACGTGCTGCCCATAAGAGGGCCAGTGTAGCGAGAAGTTCATCGGGGCGGCTGTAATTGGCCGCCTTTCGAGTCGGTGAAATCCCTTTGTTTAGAGAAAATAACTATGTCCGAGTTATATGTGGTGGCAACGCCAATTGGCAACCTGTCTGATATCAGCGCCCGAGCCATCGAAGTGTTGAAGCAGGTCGATCTGATTGCCTGTGAGGATACTCGACACAGTTCGCGCTTGCTTAATCATCTCAATATTCAGAAACCCTTGCTGAGCTACCACGATCACAATGAATCTCAGCAAACCCAAAACCTGATTGGCAAGTTGCAGGCCGGTCAAAGTATTGCCTTGATTTCCGATGCCGGTACACCGTTGATTTCTGATCCCGGTTACCAGCTGGTGAAGCAAGCGCATCAAAATAACATTACTGTGGTGCCGCTACCCGGCCCCTGTGCGTTAATCACGGCGCTATCGGCCTCGGGGCTGCCCTCGGATCGTTTCACCTTTGAAGGTTTTTTACCCGCCAAGCAGCAGGCGCGTCAGGAAACGTTACAGAAGCTCAAGGCTGAAACACGCACGCTGATTTTCTACGAATCAACTCACCGTATTAGCGCTAGTTTGGAAGATATGGTTAAGGTGTTTGGTGCGGATCGCCATGCCGTAGTGGCGCGCGAATTGACCAAGGCCTTTGAAACTCTGCGTGGCGATGAGTTAGCGAATTTGTCCGAGTGGGTCAAAGAGGACGCTAATCAGCGCAAGGGTGAAGTAGTGTTGTTGGTGCGCGGCGCGGAAGCCGTAGAGCAGGATGAAGTGCGTGTCGAAGCCGAAAAGGTGCTGGCAGTGTTGCTGGAGGAATTGCCGGTTAAGCAAGCAGCGCAGCTGGCCGCTAAAATCACCGGAGGCAAAAAGAATGCGCTCTATCAAATGGCGCTGGAGATGAAGCAATAGATCGAAGGCTATAGGTTATGATAAAACCCATTGTCTTGCTTCTTCGAGGTTGTCGAAAATTTGTAGCTGCCAGCTGGACCCAAATTCTTTGGATGTCTGGATATAAAGCTCCATTAAGCGTCGGATGTTTTCGTCATTGGTAATTAAGGCGCCTTTTACTGTTTGGTTGTTTTCAGTTGCAGCCCAGTCAGTAGCAGCGATAAGCTCCGCGTGTATTTCGTTGACGGCTAGGTGCTCAATGTCGGTGGCGTCCCAGATCCAATATTTAATGTGGTCAGAGCGTGGGTCATTATAGAGCTCGGCATCGGTTTCAAGATACTCTTTTTCATCAACGACGCCGTGGAACTGCCAGTAGATGCCGTCCTTTTCCCAGGTGGTGTGGTGAGGCATTTTGTTTCCCTGTTTTATTTAAACCCCTGTATCTCGTCGACGCGACAAGTTTCAAAGATATCGGGTGCTTGGGTATCATTATCACTTAATATGATGGGGTGGGTTTTATAATGCTGTCAAGGTTTGGCTCCCGAGGTTTTTTGTTGGAGTCGGTAGCGTAGTTCTCGCCGGCTGAAACCCCTGTATCTTGTCGACGCGACAAGTTTCAAAGATATCGGGTGCTTGGGTATCATTATCACTTAATATGATGGGGTGGGTTTTATAATGCTGTCAAGGTTTGGCTCCCGAAGTTTTTTGTTGGAGTCTGTAGCGTAGTTCTCGCCGGCTGAAAAGGGCTTGTGCTGTTTATGCTTTGGCATTACCCTGTGCCCCGAGAGTTGGCCAGACAGTCGCTGGTCGTTATTCGCAAGAATGCGGCGGGAGGAAAGTCCGGGCTCCATAGGGCAGAGTGCCAGGTAACGCCTGGGGGGCGCAAGCCTACGGCAAGTGCAGCAGAGAATATACCGCCAGTTGAGTGTTACTTCGGTAACATGATTCAGGTAAGGGTGAAAAGGTGCGGTAAGAGCGCACCGCGCGGGTGGTAACATTCCGTGGCAAGGTAAACCCCACTCGGAGCAAGACCAAATAGGAACCTTTTTGTGCGGCCCGCGCAGGGTTCGGGTAGGTTGCTTGAGGCACACGGTGACGTGTTGTCCAGATGAATGACTGTCCACGACAAAACCCGGCTTATCGGCCAGCTCTCACCTAATTTATCTAGCGTTTTCAATGAATTACGCCTCTAATTCGGAGGCGCTAGAACATGGTGCAGAAACTGGTACGGAACAGAAAGTCCTACCTTTTACTTCGCGGTCGAACCTATTACTTCAGGTACTCGATCCCATCCCAAGCAAGAGCGTTATGTCCCTCACTTCCTGTTGAGGTGAAACGTAGTCTTCGCACTGATTCATATTCTGAGGCGGTCGCCTTAATTTCCCCAAAGCTGGAGCTTATTAAGCTGTTGCAGCGGTGTGCTGGCACCAAGTTATTAAAGCGTCTGATAGTGCGTCTGCTGTCATCCAGCAGTACGAAGACCGTTACAAAATGAATAGCGGAGTGGTCCAGGTTTATGGGGGCTATTCACTGGGGAGTGGGTGAGAAAGAAGCGAATGGTTGCTCCATAGGCGGGAACATAGACGATATAGCTAAAGCGTTACCATCATTTGATTGGGCCACATATCGTAAAACCACATCTGAAAAATTATGAGTGCAAACTGATTGCTCAAGCAATGTACGACAAGCACAAGCCGCATATCAAGAAGTGGTTATATGCTAAAAAGGTGGGTGTAAAGTTGATGCATGTGGAGTCTGAAATTCTGTTTGATGTTGTAAATCACTTTACTAACAAAGGCATCTACTGCTTACCAATACATGACTCTATTGGTATTGCTGAATCACATGCCAATGAATTACACGGTGTGATGTTGAATACAATTAAAAAGCATTTGGATATCAAGTTTCATGATGTCAGTAAGGTGTTAGAGGTCGAGCAAGCACAAACAATTGATCCATCAATAGCAGATGAAATTAATGAGAGAGTAAGACTGTCATATGACAGTAAAAAGGATTTGTGAGGGGTTGGTGCTGCTAGATTATTTGCCGGCAGACTTTACACTAGCCACACAGTCATTTTCGAACTTATAACTGACTGCTTTTCCGGCACCCCAAATAGTTGTGTAGCTCCAAATTAACACATAACTATTATCAAATTGCGCCTGAGTATGAGGGTCGCCAAGAATGGAAATAACCTCATAATTGGTCATGCCATTCTTTATTTTTATTGTATCTTCCCAGGTGAACTGTGTCTCTTTACGGGGAATCCTACATAATTGCACAAATCTACCAATTAAACGCTTAAGGATGCTCATAGAATTCCTTTCTAGGTATTTGCCGCCTAATTTTTCGCAGCTAAACATCATATCCAAAGAGTTCCGAACTTCTCACTTGATATCGTGACGGCCTTCTTTATTCAACTCCACACTAAGACTCAAGTATGAATAAAGATATTAAGAGTTGTTAACAGGAGACGACTTCTGTTAACAATGTGCACTGATAAGTTTAATGCCTATTATTGGCTATGATCTCAGTCGGTCGATAGCTG
>Ga0209396_1001114_pt1 | contig 30453 bp, 20 predicted proteins | sample GOMGulsemesocosm_6_FD_184638 | JGI IMG/M metagenome (GOLD analysis project Ga0209396, IMG submission 184638) | Methane-oxidizing microbial communities from mesocosms in the Gulf of Mexico - GOM8C Gulf of Mexico (SPAdes) (version 2) | ecosystem: Environmental > Aquatic > Marine > Cold seeps... | reverse complement strand
ATCAACATACGCCATGTCATATTCATGACAAAAAAGATGTGAACTGTAAATAACTATTTTAGTTTTTTTGTTAACTTACATTGTATAGTTGAAAAGCTAGCACCAAAGAATGGCTTTTTCTTTTGGGATGGCTAACGACCCTACCTATAGATAGGGTCGATACCGGAAAAATAACTGGACGTTAATGGCCAGTATAAAAATTATTTTGTTAGTGCCCCATAAAAATCTGACAAATACTCTAAACGGAATAGGAACCTGAGGCGCTGTTAACAGCTTCTGTTTTTGGACCCTGTAATTCCTCATAACTTTCACGAATGCCTTCCCAACCGGCCTTGATTTCTAACAACAGACCCATAACTTCGGTAACGATGTCGGCATCGTTGAGACGGTTAGCGTCAAACAGGCGACGGGTCATGTAATCGTAAAGGCGCTCCAGGTTTACGCTGATGTCACCACCGCGCTCATGATCCAGGCTTTCCTGCAGGCTGCACAAAATCTCGACCACTTGGCCAATTTTTTCGTTTTTGGCTTCGAAGTCATTTTTTTCAATAAAGGTTTTTGCCAACGCCAGCCGTGTCAAAGCCCCTTCTAACAACAGTTGAATCAGCTTATGGGGATCGGCTTCCATTACTTCTGTCTGTAAACCGATTTTGCTGTATTCCCTGGCACTTTTTGCATACATATCCATACCCCTCACTCGTATATTTAAGCCTAGCACTTACTTTAATAACAACGGCTAATTTCAAAAATACTTTAATACTTTTGTATATATCGAAGAAGGTGAGATCGATTCCGCCCAATAAAGCGGTAACAAAATTCCTTTATTAATTGAGTAAAAAACCTAACCCATTGATTTAAATGGTTTTATTATTTTGGCACAGGCTGTGCTAACGCTAAGGAAAGGCACAGAAACTTAACATGGAGAGGGCTATGACAATTAGTGCAAATACGGCGAATAAACGCCCTGCCATCAGTCGTAAAAAGTTACAAATGGCTCGTCTACAAAAACAACTGGCCTATGAAAATTTTGAAACCGCACAATCAGAACAGACCAATAGCGATAAACCTCACTATTTAGCACTGGCCAAAACCGCCATTGGCCGCGCACTGGACTTAAACCCAGAGGATGGTGATAGCCTTAATTTATTGTCCCGCATTGAACTGGAAGTCGGACAATTAAAAGAAGCGGAACAAGCCATTAGAGCAGCCCTCGATATTCACCCTCGTAATGGCGGCTTTCATTACAGTTTAGGCCACATCGCGCTGGCCAGGCAACACCTGGAACAAGCCGAGCTTGCCTTTAAGAAAGCCATTAAATATGCCCCCAAGGAAACCCGCGCAGACGTAAGCCTGGCTTATACCTTAGCCGAGGCGGGTAAAGATGTTGAAGCGTTTAGCCACTACCGAGAACTGGCCAAAACCCAGGGAAAAGACCTTCATATCCGCAGCCGTTTATTACAGTGTGCCAGTCATTTAACGGCTGATTTTTATGACCCGGAACTAGAACAAGATTTATTAAGCTATTTGCAGTGGCGCAATATGAACCCAAACCTGCTGGCAGGTTTGACCAGCAGCTTACTGGAACACAAGTTTCAACTAGACAAAGAAGGAAGTGCCGCACAATTTGATGACATGGCTAATTGCCCATTATTGCTATCGGCCTTACGCCACACGTTAATTAAAAGTGAGTTACTAGAAAAACTAATTATGGCGTTACGTCATGAGCTACTGTGTTTCGCCACCCAAAAAGGGCAACTTCCTAACGAATACATCCCCCTGTGCCAGGCCATTGCACATTACGGCATGCGTGCAGAATATATGTTGCCCGATACCGATGCTGAAATAAATATGACAGAAAATTTAAAGAATATTATTGACCAGGCACTCATCCAAGTTGGTTGCACACCCATGGATATTTCCGGTGCTTTGTTATTGCTTGCCATGTATAACACTTGGGAATCCCTTGAAAATTTCGTTAAGTTGATGAATTTTCATGATGACACTTGGCCAGCTATTAGCTTTGAGCTTAAAAAATGTCATGATGAGTACTTAGCTCTAAGCCAATTCAAGTTTAAGGCGGTTAGTAAAATCCCACACTCTGAACAGCGCAGTGTTAAGGCTCAGTACGAATGCCACCCCTACCCCAGGTGGCAAGCACTGGATTACAAAACCTCCACTAACTATGGCTTGGCCCTTAGCCTTGAATTTCCAAATATTGACGTTCCAAGTCACATCTTCACGGATGAATTGAAGATATTAATTGCCGGGTGTGGTACCGGGCGACACGCTTTAAACGTAGCTAAGCATTTTAATCATGTAAAGGTTATGGCACTGGACATAAGCCAAAGCAGTTTGGCCTATGCTAAATACAAGGCAGATGAACTTGCTGTTGATAATATAGAATTTTTCTTGGCTGACCTCACTAAAATTAGAAATTTAAATACTAAGTTCAGTATTATTGAATGCTCGGGTGTCCTGCACCATATCAAACAATATAAAAAAGCACTTAATAATCTGCTTAGAAACTTAAAACCCAACGGCTTAATAAAAATATCGCTATATAGTGAACGTGCTAGAAAAAATGTGACAATGCTACGTGAATTATTCAAGAAAGATAATTCAGAAACTAGTGAAAGTAAGATAAAAGTCATTAGGCACGCTATATTTCAAAGCGATATTATTTCATATAAGAATAGCATTATTCAATCGGATGACTTTTATAGTTTAAGTGGCACAATAGATCTATTATTTCATGAGTTTGAGATACAATTCACACCGTTAAAGATTAAAATTCTATGTTTAGAACATCAGCTTAAGTGGTTAGGATTTTCTAATTTAAGTAAGGATACTAAAACTAAATTCATGAGGTTTCATGGCGCCAAAGCTGACCTTAACAATCTGGATCAATGGGACGAATTTGAAGAGATTTACCCAAATACGTTTTCCAAAATGTATCAGTTTTATTGCCAGCACCAACCTAAGTTAACACTAACCTAAGCTTATCCCGCCATCGGCGGGGGGATTACACCTCCATGTTGACGCCCAAAGCCAGGTATACGGATTTGTTGATAACCTGTTTGTCCTGGAGAATTTTAAGCACGATACAATCTAGGTAGACCGTATCCAGCTCGCGAGATTGCCACTCAATCACCTGCTCGATATCGGCATCAGTCACTTTGGAAATAAGCGAGAGTGAGTCATCTGCACCGTACAGTTCCTTGAATGTCTTAACGATCTCTCGATTGGTAATGCCTTGGGAAAATAAAAACAGAATTTCATCGCCCATGGAGGTGATGCGGGTTTGACTCTTTTTGACAAGTTTAGGCTCAAAACTGCCTTAGCGATCCCTGGGCGTGTCGAGTTGAAACTGTCCATCTTCGGTATACAGAATCTTACTGTAAGTGCCGTTGCGGCTATTAGAATTGGCTGAGGGTTCGTGCTTATCGTACCCAAGGTGATCGTCTAGCTCGGCATTTAAGGCGTGTTCCACCGTAACTTTCGTGAGCATCTGACGGAACTCATTGAGATCTTGCTCAGTTTTAATGCCTTTGGCCGCTTCGCGGGCAAACGCTTCAAGTGCCTCTTTGTTCATAGCTGCCTATCCTTAGCCATTGCTGGCTTTATGATAGGCTGTTACACAGAATTAGCTACAGCCTCTGGGTTTACCTTGGATGACGCCGTAGACTCATCCATACATCAACATTCATTTTCAAACTACGAGACGACTGTGAAAAACTATTACTTCGCATTTGCCATGGCTTCAAATTGTTGTGTTAAAAAATTCTCGGTAAGTTTTAAGGAGGAAATAATGGCATCGTTATATAAGAATTGAGATTTCAACCTTGCCTCTGTTGCAGCTATGCGAGCCTCAAAACTTTCCTTATCCTCAGCTAGAGTCTCATTTTGTGCATCGAGCGTATCAAATTTTGTAGCCAATATGCCTGTATCAGGGTCCAATATATTTTGTAATAAATCTTTTAACTGGTCAGCGATTCCCGATATATAAGTCACGCTACCTCTTTCTCCTAAATCGCCGCCAGTCACTTTGATACGAATACCACTTGCATCATCTATCTCACCATCTTGATCCTTACCAGGCTCTCCATCCGCTTGGCCTTCTATAAAACCCAATGCAGTGGCTGCATCGTCTGAAACATCATTAATCAACACACTGGAATCACTGCCCGTACTTGTGGAGATTATCCCTATGGTGCCGTACGCACTGGATGATGTATCGTCGGTATAATCGACCTTTACACTTAAATCCTCGCCATCAATGGAGCTATTATCATTAATCGCATTTTGCACGGCAGCAGCCAATAACGCCCCCGTACCATATGTGGCTTGTTCAATGGTGATAACCGCCTCAAAACCATCTAACTCAATGGTAAAGGTGTCGTTGGTACCATCTATAGTGACGAAACCGTCGGTTAATATAGACGATTGGCCAGCCACATAATAGCCATTGGTAGCTGAAGTATTGCCATTTTGCGCGGTTAAGAATTGTCCTAAACCTGTGGCATCCACACCGTTAATAGTGCCTTCCACATCCAGGCCTGTTTCCACATCATCTTCGGTGCCATCAGGTTCATGAATGCCTAAAAAAGAAATGGCCGAACTGTCTACTGTGTCAAAAGCCACGGTTCTGGCATGCCCACCAATGTTAAAGATAAGCTGGCCGGTATCCGAGGTACTGTCGTATTCGTAGGTAACTTCGGCGGTGATATCTGTGCCAAAGGTGATGTCATTATCCATTCCAAAGGCATCATAGCCACTTGAGTATGATGTATCTGCAGCCAGTAAGCCTAATGTGGCTTGCGCATTAGCATCGGTGTTTTCTATATCAATGGTGGCAGATGAGCCAAACATAGCAGACGTTTTTATTCCTTCTTGCGCTACGGTTTCAATCACTAACTCACCCGTGCCATCATCCAATGAGGCCACTATATCGCCCACATCAAATTGACCATCATTTAAAATAGCCAAGTCTATGGCATCTTGAATGGCATTAAGTGAATCACTTTCATCACCAGCACTAGCATCTGTATTCACGTCCACGCTTAGGGTAATACCATTTACCACGATATCAAAAGTGGCATTATTACCGCCACTAAAATCAATACCGCCTGCTATTACGGCGCCATCCGTCGTGTAAGCACCACGGCCATCGCTCACTATTTGAATGTACTGTTCATGATCTTGAGAATCGGTCACTAATTCTAAACCGTCATCGGCACCTAATTGTGCGGTGACGACACCGGCACCAAATGCTGCATCCAATTCGGTTTGAATATCCACAATATTATCGCCACTATCGGCCGCCATTATAATGGTTTGCTCTGTGCCGTTTATGTTCAATACAAACCCTGAATTTGCAGCCGAAAAATCAATATTAGTACCAATATCGCGAGACCCCTCACTGGTTGTGGCACCTGTTACTAAGCCAGAAAGGTTAGCGTCTCCAGCCAAGTCGGCATTAATGGCTGTTTGTAAGGCCGTGGCTAAGTCATCTCCGGTGGCATAAGTACCCGCAGCCAAACTCACGGTGTTATCACTGGTGGTGTCATCTAACACTACATTAAACTCTACGTTTGAACCAAACGTTAACCCCGCATCTTTACCATTGGTTTGTGCACCTTCGGTATCGCTTAAACCTAATAAGGTATCGGTGGTGGCACTGCCCACTGCAGTAACTTCAATGGTATCAGTTGAACTGGCGGTAGTAGTGGAGAATACTAAAAAGTCATCGTCATCAAAGCTAGCGGTCACGGTGCCATTTAAACCCGTAGCATCAATGGCTGTTTGAATAGCCTGTAAAGTGTCTTGACGATCACCATAAACGCCATCACTGTTTAAGTCAGAACCTTCACCGTCCAGGTCAACGGTCACCGCCTCAGCGGCAGCGCCATTTATACTAATTGAAAAGGTTGCATTTGTGGTAGAAAAATCAATGCCTTCCGTGCTGTCGATAATTTGTGTACCCGGTACAGTAGACGTACCGTAACCATTAAAATATTGCGAATTAAGCGTTGCCAGTGAGATCCCTTTAAACTCCCCTTCACCCAATTCGGCAAACCCCAAAGAGTTGGCAGTATTATTATCCACCGAGGTAAAATACACCTGCGAATCCGATCCAAAATTATTTGACGTTATGTTAAAGGACTGGTCGTCAGAATCAAAAGTGACACTTACACTTTCGCTATAGGTTTGAAAAGTAGAGTCACTATTAATTTGCAATTGAATCTCTGTAGCAAGGTCATCACCACTAGAATAGTCGCCTTGCGATAGGGTAATACTTGCACTTCTTCCATTAAGATTAATGGTAAATTCATCATTGGCATCATTGATTTCTACGTCAGCGACAAAATCTAAAATGCTTACCGTGCCACCCTGATACTCACCTTGTGTGGCTAACTGGGTAATAACAATGCCATAGTCACCCGCGACCGTATTAATTGATTCATTTTTAAAAGTAATATTAGAATCTGTGGTGATGCCCCGATCGGCGAATAAAGCCACCACGGATTCACGATCTTCACTGAGCCCGCTCAAAAACAAAGAAACATTAAAATTTAAATTAAAACTATCATTTTGATCACTAAATATACCCAACTCACTTAACGAACTAAAATTTGTACCCGTAATACCACTGACCGTACTAGTGATAATGGATTTAATTTGGCTATCAATGGACCTAAGTGTACTGTCCCCCAGCAACAATGCACCAACTTCACTAGTTGAATCAAACGATGTTAAGTCTTGATATACCTCATGAAATGCATTATAGGAATCAATCATGGCTTGAATGTCTTCGGTAAGGCTATCAATATCCGCCGATACTGTAATGCTTACTTCTGTGCCTGCGTCAGCGCTGGTTAGGTTAAGTGTTACCCCTTCAATTAATTCGGTTACTTCATTACTAGAACGCGTTACCGACAAGCCATTTACACTTAATAACGCATCTTCACCTTCTTGGGTTTCTGTCATATTGGTGCCAGCGGTCGACTGGTTTTCATTGTAGGCAAATGCTGAGATACCAGAGCTTGCCAAGGCCCCGGTGGAATCATAAGCAATAATCTCCATACTGGTTTCCACGCCCGTATCCTCGGAGGTTAATTGCAATACATAACCCGTTCCATCATTGATAAGCGTGGCTCTTATGCCCATATCTTCGGCATTAATGAGGTCACGCAGACCACTCAAAGTGGTGGAACTGTCAGTGGGAATGGTGGCGGTGGTGGTATCACCGTTAGCTTCAAAACTGTCGTAGGCGCCGCCGCCAGTATAGGTGGTGGTTCCCAGGGAGAACGTCAGCGAACCTTCCCCTACCTGATCTGTAATAGTGGTATAAGACTCGGAAACTAACGAATGGGCTTTAGCAATATCCTCCACTTCTACAGTATAGGTACCCACGGGCGCGGAAGATGTCGCAGTAGCCGTTAAAATGGTGTCATCGGAAGAGCTTGCTAAGGTGGCACCGACAGTATCGGCGTTTGACAGGGTAACGATGGCCGTACTTAAATCGTATAATTTACTTTGTATCTCACCATAAGCAGAAATCTTGGTATCTATGATATCCTGCTGTGTATTTAGACGCTGCTCACCTGCGGCTTTATCTGCATTGATGATACTTTCTACCAAATCACTGGTAAGAAGTTCAGAACCAATACCAAGAGAAGAAATAGCAGCCATGGGAGCCTCCTGCATTCTTTATTAAATAGTTTCAACAAATGTGCCTATCTCAGATAATACTGAGGACACAAAAAGCAAAACCCGTTACAGCTTCTAACGGCCATACCAGGCAATACTTTAGCTTGCGTTTTAACTCACTTCAGCTAATGCCAAGTAAATCGCCATTTAAGCTTTCATTTAGGCTCGGTTTAATAAAGTTAAGCCATTAAATAGTTAAACCTGAGCGCTAAACAGCAGCGATGGTTCTTCACTATTCAATTTCTTTGCCAACTCCAAAGCAGCTTCATCGGGAATCTGCCTGACTAACTTAGCGGTGATGCGATCATAGACCCTGATCACAGTTTTGCCGCTTTCGTCATCAATTTGGAAGTCTAAATCCCGTTGAGTTTTTTGCACAAACTCATTAAGTTTAGACACCGCCTCTTCTACCTCAACACTTCTGGCCTTTGCATCTACGGTTTTTTCATCCTGCAATGGCAATTCCTTGCCGCTTGGTTGAATAACCACTTCCGCTTCAGCCGGCACCTTATTTTTATTAGGCGCTTGAACTTGAGGTGATGATGTTAAGCCCGCAACAGCTTTGGCTGTTACCTTTTGCGCTTGTAAATCATTCATAACACACCTCTCTTAAAATTAGCTTATGCTGCTAGGCAGCCAGCAAGGGAGGGAACTCTCCCCTACTGCGTGGTGCTAATTTATCCGAGTAATGAAAGTACCTGTTGAGGTCCCTGGTTAGCCTGAGCCAAAATTGAGATACCCGCTTGCTGCAGCACCTGGGTTCTGGACAGTTCGGCCGTTTCCGCCGCGAAGTCAGCATCCTGAATTCGCGAGTTTGCAGCCGACAAGTTCTCAGAGGTGATGGCCAGATTTGATACCGTAGATTCCATACGGTTTTGAATCGCACCCAGTACCGCCCGTTGAGCCGCTATTTCACCAATGGCGTTATCTATGGCCGTTAATGCCGCCGTGGCACCATCGAAGGTAGATATATCAATCTCCGTTAAGAATTGACCATCAGAGGAGCCACCATAACTGCCCTCGGTTAAACCAAGAGCTTCCAGTTCATCGGCACCCTCGGCACCCGCTGCCACAGTAAACTCGCCGGCAGAAGACAGGGTCACAGTGCCGTAGGTGGTTTGATAAGTGGCACTTTCGGCACTAATACCTCCTGCTGTCGTGGCCGGAGTATCACCAAAGGTGGATTCACCAATACCATTAACAGCGGCATCCAATCCAAACAGAGCGCCAATCGAAGCGTCGGCCCCTGCCTGATCATCTATGGCTACAGAGATGTTGCGACCATCCGATGCACTCATTGAAAGAGATACACCGTTATCTTCAGCCACAACCCCGGTTTGCCCAGAAATAGAGTTAATGACATCCAGCGCATCAGACTTGGCCCTATCGGTATCGATATTGCCCGAGCCGTCATCTTGCAGGGTAATGGTTCCCGCAGAGTAGCCGTTTATAAAGATTTCGGCAGCATCCCCAATGTCGAACTGGGCCTGCAGAGCTGTAGTATTGTTAGTACCGTCCCCCCCCACTACCTGGGTAGCATTGATTTCAGCCGATACTCCGGTTTCGTCTGCTACCGCATTGATAGAAGCCGCAACGGCTATGGCCGAAAGCTCTTTTGAGCTGGACAATATTTTGGTGCTATCGGATGCAAACTCAGCCGACGCTCTATCAGCGTCGGTATCTGCGGCGCCTATACTTACGCCGTTAAGCAATAAGTCACCATCTGACAGGCCATTAACACCGGCGTAATTTGAAGCAACTGAGTTATTTGCATAGTACTCACCGCCCACACTTGGGTCGGCAATGGTCAGGTCAATTTCACTGCCTGATTCTGACGAGAAAGTCAGTACCCCGGACAAGGATTGCTCTCGGGACCCAATTAAGTCAGTCGGTGTACTGGCACCACTGATCTGCAAAGCACGACCCCCGGAATCACTGGTGGTAAATGCATGCACTTCATCACCAGAATAATTCCGAATGTTTATCGTAAAGTTGGTACCCGCCGCATTGAGCTCAGCAGAGACATCCATGGCCTGATCGCTGAAATCGGTGGTGTTTATATTTTCCACAATTTGAGCAAGGGAAGTGCCGGATATGGAGATGGTGACACCATCGGCCTCATAATCGCCATCGGCGTTGATATCGCTACTGAAAATTAACTCATCACCTATTTCAAGGTTAGAGCCTACTACCAGAAGCGAGATTTCTTCCCAGGCATTCACGTCGGTGGACAAGCCTGACACTGCAGTCGCCAGTTCTGCCACACTACTACCTGCTGCCAGGGTAGTTGAGCCCACCGCCAAATTATCAATGTTAAGAGTCACTTCATTGGTACTGGTTGAGCCATTATTTTTATCTGTAAAGCTGGAGGCATCAAAGGTACCGGTACCCGCCGTAAATAACTCACCGGTATCCAGTGCCGCGGTTCCTTCCACGAGACTCAGGGTTGCACTATCGACGTTGGCGCCCACCTTAAAGCCAAGCCCGCCTATTAAGGCGGCACCTGATGTGCCTAGGGTCAAGCCATTTGATACCGCAAAGGCACCACCACTACCTGTAGCGGTGAGGGTTACCGCACCGTTGGGGTTGGTGGCGACCCCTAAGCGCATCACATCCCCGGTGGCATTTTGAATTGACACAGAAATTTCATCACCCGCGAAGCTTAATTCAGCCACCACGGTAATGTTTGCGGCGAAGGTAGTGGAATTAATTACATCGGTTAATTCGCGTAATCGCTCGGTGGTGGTATCAAAATCGGCTAGCAAGTCATCACCAATGGAAAGTGCTTGGCCGGCCAAGAAGATGTTACCGCCCCCGGTTACCGAGTTGTAATCGGTAATCAAGAAGTCGATCTGCTCGAAGGCCTGCACATCACCGCCCGTCATAGTGGTGATGGCCGTGGCCATCTGGTATACGGCCTGAGCACTGGCAAAGGTGATGTTGGTGGTGATAGTGGCCGCCGCCGTAGTTATACCCACCGTTACGTTATAGAAGTTGGCAGTGGCCGAGGCGGCTAATGCGGTTGTTGTTAAGGTGTTGGTTAAGCTACCACCTGTCACTAGGGTACCATCATCATCGGCGTCGCCAGATATATTGGCCAAAGAGCCGCCTGTGACATTGGTTTGATCCAGGGTATTTCTTTGTACGTCGGAGACACTGGCCGCCACACCTCTATCATAGGTTCCTGCGGTTAAACCCGCATTGGCCAAATCACCGTTACCGGTGCCATTACCGCCGCCAATTTCAACGGTTCCTGTGGCAGCATCGGCCACCAGAGTATAGCCCCCTTCATAAGTGCCAGCGGTGGCCAACCCAGTACCGGCCGAGGTTAGAGTGGTAAACGAAATTTGGATATTTCGACCATCTTCAGCAACTAACTGAACACCGCCTTTATCGGCTCCTGTGTTAATGGCCGTAATACCGGTTTGGTCTGATACTGCATTTATGGCTTCTTCTACCGCCGCACGGGTACCACTGGTAGAGGTGGTACTCGAAATTGCAACGTCGACACCGTTTAAGGTTATTGTGCCACTCAGCGCTACGCCGGTCATTTCCGCGCCAGATACCACATTATCATTCACTGAAGCGGTAACACCGGTCTCATCTGTTTGGCGGTTGATTGCGGCCACCTTGGCGATAGCAGACGCCCCGGCATTATCCGTTGAGGCCGTATCATCACCCGCCGTTGAGGCTTCGATCGATACATTATTAATAATTAAATCGCCGTTTGACAGTGCGTTAGCGCTACCGGTGGCAGAGATACCTGCGGTACTGGCAGACCCCAACTTATCTGCGGTCAGTTCTGAAATTGAGACCTGCAGGGTTTGCCCAGCGTTGGCGCCAATCTGAAAGGTTGCATTGAATGAACCATCCAGTAATTTACGACCGTTAAAATCTGTCTCATCGGCAGTACGAGACACCTCAGCCAATAACTGCGAAACTTCCGACTGCAGTGCTTCCCTGTCTACGTCTGAGTTGGTGGCGTTGGCGGACTGCACCGCCAGTTCTCGAATACGCTGCAGGTTATCATTCATGGAGCCCAAGGCACCTTCGGCGGTTTGCGCCAGGGAAATACCATCCCCTGCGTTTCGCACCGCCACATTTAAACCTCGAATTTGTGAATTAAAACGGGTGGAGATCGCTAAACCGGCGGCGTCATCCTTTGCGCTGTTTATCCGCAAACCTGAAGACAAACGCTGTAAAGCGGTCTGGTTGGCGGCTTGAGATTTGTTTAAGTTTCTCTGAGCATTCAGAGAAGCTATATTGGTATTAATAATTTGAGGCATATTTATGTCTCCTCCGGGTTAACGGTACCGCTCCTGCGGACTGTTTTATTTCTTACCCTTTTTATAACGACCAATCCCTGGCCAACTTTAGAAATTAAATAATAAAAAGAAATAACGCTAAATTAAGCAACTCCCAGACGTGAAATGAAACTTTATCCTTTAATTTCAATACCTTACATATCAATTACATTTTTAGATCCTTTTAAATTAGAAGGAATATAGATGAAAGACCCTAGAAAAGACTTTATAAATGAATACTAGGGCCTCTGTTTTTGCCCCGAAATAGGCTATGGCATAGATAATGCTTCTAAGGGTATGACGACTATTTGAATAGGCCGGTTATGAATACTGTGTTGGAAATGCCAAAAATTAAAGACAAGTTAGCGGCCACCTACAAGGCAAATGTGTCTTTCTTCAAACAACATATACCCACTATTTATAAGATGGTCTTGGAAGGCGCATCAACACCGGAAATAACAATAGACTCAAAAACCGGAGAACTGCACGTTTTACAAAACAACAAAACCATATATCCAGAAGGTGCGATCGACTTCTCCATGAAGGAGGTAGCACGCTTTATAAATAATGTTAAGAATTACAATTATGCACCTTCCAAATCCTTTACTAAGTTACAGCACTTAATAATTAACCCAGCCTTTGAAAAGTCTCATCAATTCTATAGAAGTAACAGACACCTATGTTCAAGTGAAACAATATCCAGGTTAGATTTAATTATTTTTGGTGTTGGTCTTGGATACCATGTTGAAATGCTGATCAATAAAAAAATATTCAATCATATAGTGGTGGTTGAAGAGGACATAAAGAACTTTAAAGCCTCTCTATATAGTATTCGTTGGGACAACTTACTCACCTCGCTTGATGATAATATTCAAATTTCATTCGTAATCAATAACAACGACCCTGCCAAGTTTATTTCCGATTTAAAGAAACAGTACTACACTATGTTTCCCTCCATCGTTTCGTCATGTGTTGCCTACTCGCACAAACCTTTTGAACAAAATTATAAAAATATCAAGATAGTAATGGAAGAATTTAGAACCAATATGAAGGTAATGTATGAAAAAATCGGGCCTGATGCTCATAGACTGATGAATGCTAATGAAAATTCGCGTTTGGGCCATAAAATCATTAATTTTAAGGAAAGTAATATTACGGGGGACAATATTAAAATTGCCATAGTAGGGGCTGGGCCATCTCTTGACATATACTTCCACATCCTAAATTCACATAGAGATCAATTCTATATAATCACTGTGGGTAGCGGACTTTCCTCGCTATTAGAGATGGGTATAAATCCCAATATGCACTTAGAACTAGAATACAAACACTTAGCTCAAGAATTATTAGTAAATGTAAACTCTAGACATCCACTAAATGATATCAATTTAGTCTGTACATATGAAGTTCATCCTAAAATCCCTGAACTATTTAAATCCGTTAGAATGTTTGTACCAGAGACATCTGAGCTCTCAGACCTGTTTCCGAAGGAATATATATTACGCCAAGGCGGCGTAAATTGCGCAAACGCAGGTTTAACTCTGGCTCGAAAACTATCCGACGCGCCCATCTACTTATTTGGTATTGACCTTGCTTATACCAATAATGAACACCACTCAAAATTTAATATATCGCAACGCTTAGATCTTTCAGAAAACTTATCAGTATTAAATGAGAATAAATCAAGATTCATTAAAGTAAAAGGCACACAAGGAAACCTCTTATCGAGTAAAGCAACACAATTAGCATCCCGATTGGCCATTGAGCAATCACTGGCAGGACAAACCAAAAATGCGATATATAATTGTTCTCACGGAGCTAACCTATTAGGCACTCAATTTTTAAGCACTGAAGATTTAGCAAGTAACCTTAATCAAGATAAAAGTAATGTTGAGGTATTACTTTTTGAAAAACTAGTTCCCTGCTTAGAATTTAATATAAATAAAGCCAGCATAAAAAGGCTAAAAATCGCCTTTAAAGTAACATCCAACTTATGCAATGGTTTAGAAAATAGAATTTATTCAAGCAAGGATCAATTACTTAAAATCCACATGGCTTACCGCCAAATTGGTGAACACTACTTTAACACTCTGGGTTTATACCGGTTAATACTAGCAATTAACCGAACCCCTATTTTACAACTTTACACTCTAATAAATTTTTTGCCCGAAGAAAAATTGGGACAAATAATGGATATATGGTTAAGCGAGCACAAGGCTTATGTTCAATTAATTGAACATAAGTTAAAAGCCATCCTCACATCTGAAAGTCACTATGTTACAGAGGAATGGACCGACATCCTGCATCCTCAATAAACTGCCCGTAAAATTAACTTAAAAAATCACTGTATAATTCAGCGAAATAAAAAAATTAACTGAGTTGGATAAAATTTTAGGATATTACGACCTAAATAAATAATACATCAAGCCGCTAGGTATTGAATAACACAAGCATGCCACTCAATATTTTTGGTATAAGATTTGCTTACCTATAACTAATATTTACTACGGGACCAAGTTTAAATGAATAATGCCAAAAAAATAAAATTATATATGAACAAACTTGAGCTTACCTACAATAACAACTTAAATTTTTTTAAAGAGCATATTCCATCTGTATATAAAGAAATAACTGAAAACTCGCAAAATCCACAAATCACCATAGATCCAAATAATGGCGACATTCAACTATTAAGTGATGAAAATCCAATATACTCGCAAGGTGCTGTTAATTTCGCATTGAAGGAAGTGGACAAATTCCTGAATAAAATAAAGGAATTTAATTATTCACCCGGTAAATTTAGCACCCAGTTAAGGCACTTAATAAAAATATCCGCATTTAAAAAAACTTTTAAATATTACTCTGAAAACAGAAAACATACCCGACCAGATACGGTAACAAGATTGGATTTAATGATATTTGGCGTCGGCCTTGGTTACCACGTTGAAATGCTCATCAACAAAAGAAAATACAAACAAATAGTTATTGTAGAAAATGATATGAGAAAATTTAAAGCCAGTTTATATACGATCCACTGGGATAGGATATTGAGTAGCTTACCTGATAACAACCTAATCTCATTTGTACTTAATGATAAACCAGATAACAGAGAAAGCTTTTACAAAAAAATGGAGAGGCAATGTTATAGTATGTTTCCATCCATTAGTGTCTCCACCACTATTTATAATCACCAACCGTTTAAAGATGACTACAAAGATATAAAGCCCATCATTTCAGAGTTCACCTCACACATGCAGGTCATGTATGAGAGGATTGGCCCAGATGCCCACAGACTAATGAACGCGAATGAAAATTCAAGGTTAAATCATAATCTTATTGATTTAGTCAATAGTAAAATAGAAGGGGATAATTTTAAAATAGCCATCGTTGGTGCAGGACCTTCTTTGGACATTTATAGCGATGAGCTTAAAAACAATAGGGATAAGTTTTTCATCATTTCCGTAGGTAGTGGCCTATCATCCATGTTAGACATGGGGTTAACACCTAACCTGCACCTTGAACTCGAATACAAACGCCTTGCTGGAGAACTCCTTGAATACCTAAACACTCGGCACCCTTTAGATGAAATAGAGCTAATATGTACAATTGAAGCCAACCCAAGATTTGTTAAACTATTTAAGAACGTAAGGATGTTTGTTCCAGAAAGTTCAGAGCTTGCTGACATATTCCCCTCAAATTTAGTATTAAGGCACGGCGGTGTAAATTGTGCCAATGGTGCAATTGCCATAGCGAGCAACTTAACCAAAAATGATATTTACCTTTTTGGTATTGACTTGGCGTTCACAGGTGGCGAGCATCATTCCAAAACAAACATTTCCAACATCACCAATACTGATGATTTACCAGGAAACCTCTACCTTCTAGGTACCGGTCATACAGATATGATCCCTGTCATCAGCACCCAAGGGGAGACGATATATGCAAAACCCACTCAAAACTCATCCCGAATTGCCATGGAACAGCTATTAAAGGTTATTGGCAATAAGGTATATAACTGTTCCCATGGAACAAAGATAGAAGGCAGTGAATACCTGGATAATAAAACATTGTTTCTAAATTTTAACAAGAATGCAGCAATAAATAATATTCAGTTTAATGAAGAAAAAGTTTCTTGCTCTAAAGTACCCATCCATAAAACAACCCTAGCTCGACTTAAAATAGCCTTTAAAGTCACTGATGATATATATAATGGCTTAAGTAAAAACATTGAATCTAACGAGCTTCAAATTCACAAAATATTTCTATCTTTCAGCGCTATAGGCCAGAATTACAGTCGAACTATGGGTCTATACCGATTAATTATGTCCGTAAATAGAACTCCTCTACTGCAGCTTTATATTCTATTAAACTATCTTCCTAGCAGCCACCTACAAGAAACCATGAAAATATGGCTAAAAGAATATAAAGAGTACAAATCCTTTATTGAAAATAAACTCATGCACATCTTAAACAATGAAAATCATTATGTAAGTGAAGAATGGACTGAAGCCCCCCCTAAAAAACTAAAAAAAACTAAAAAAAACTCAAAAAAAATGAATATAGTGGAATCATAATTATGAATATTGAGACAGAGCAAGAACAATTTTGGAAGGGTAATTTTGGGAATGAGTATTTAACCAGAAATGGTGGATCTTTATATGTGAATTCATCAATAAATCAATTTACAGAAATACTAAAAGACACTGAAAATATAATATCGGCTTTGGAGTTAGGGGCCAACATAGGAAATAATATTGAAGCATTGCATAAATTAGTGCCAGCCATAAACCTAGAAGGTATTGAAATCAATGCTAAAGCTGCATCAATTTTAACGAACAAAAATATTTGTAAAGTTCACAACTGCTCCATTTCTGATTTTAAAAGTAATTCACTATTTGATATCACATTTACCTGTGGCGTACTTATTCACCTAAATCCAAGCATATTACAAAAAGCCTATGAAACACTCTATGACTATAGTAAAAAGTACATATTAATAAATGAGTATTACAATCCAGATCCAGTAGAAATAAAGTATAGAGGACACGAGAAAAGGCTATATAAAAGAGATTTCGCGGGTGAATTACTATCCAAATACAAAGATTTATCACTAGTCAATTATGGCTTCTTTTACAATAGAGATGAGAAATTTAAAGTAGCAACAAATACCAATTGGTTCCTATTAAAAAAACCCTGAAAAACTACCTAAAATAGGCGATTATTGAAGCTCCCGAATTAGCTGAAAAGCTTCGGCTAATTCTACACCTGAAGTACAACCTCTAAAACGGGCAAGTGATTCAATACCCACCAATGATCTAGCATGGGGAGAACTAGGTATTTCACCATCGTAGCACTTTAACGTTGTTATTTTTTTCGAAAAAGTTGAACTAATATCAACAAATATATTCCCGTTAAAGTCTGATGATGAAAACCAGTGAGAACTAGAAACTACTTCATAAGCATAAATACTCTTAACTGACTGACCAGGAAAGGGCCTGGCAGCCGTTATCGAAGCTCGGTGACAGATATAATGATCAATGTTTAATTCATTTTCACTATGTATATATATTCGTTCTGGTTTAAATTTTTCTATAGCTGTTTCTATAAATTTTACAACCGACAACAGAGATACATGGTCAAGTTGATTGTCAGGAAAGTCGCCCTCTAGATAGAAATCAGGTTTTAGCAGGCTTAACGCATTTTTAACTCCCGCATTCCTTTTGGATAAATCCGGATTTTTTCTAGCACTGCAACCGTCCGTTAGCCAAACAACCCCCATTTCCCAACCTTGATCCTGTAACTTGTACCAAGTCCCTCCCATACCTAATGTCTCGTCATCAGGGTGAGCTGAAATAACCAATGCTCTATTCATCAATCATATTCCATTGCAATGCTTCACCAAACTCAATATTACACGTTGCCTTTCTTCCCAGTACCAAGTCTAAATATTTAGGCGCTAAGCCATAACCTGGCCTAACCTTCCGTACATTTTCTAAACTAAGAACATCCCCTTCAGCAATATCTTTAGCTGCATATAGGGAGCGCCTGTATTTTAAATTTTCTTTTTCTATTTCACGTAATTGATAACCTGCTTCGCCCAAACATTGCCACGACTTTACTGCACCTTCACATAACAGCCTTAATTCCTTAGGCTCAATAGAAAAGCTACTATCCGGCCCACCATCTTTTCTATCTAAAATAAAGTGTTTCTCTATAAAACACCCTCCCAGTGAAATTGCCACCTGGGAAGCTGTCACACCTAGGGAATGATCAGACAATCCAACCACAACATCAAAATCCTTAGATAGAGCTTGAATTGTACGAAGGTTCATACTTTTATAAGGAGCCGGATAAGCACTAATACAATGCAATAAAATTATATTTTCATTTCCGAAACTTCTAACAATTGAAATCGCTTCGCTAATTTCCTCATAATTCGCCATTCCAGTTGAAAGAATTATCGGCTTTTGGGTTCTGGCTACCGTTTTAATGAGTGCCAAATCAGTCAATTCAAAGCTGGCAATTTTATAGGCTACAACATCAAGCTCTTCCAACAAATCAACTGCGGTGTCATCAAAGGGCGTACTAAAACAGGTTAATCCAATTTCTTTCGCATGCTTAAATAATGATTCATGCCATTCAAAAGGCGTATGGGCAGATTGGTACAGATCAAAGAGAGTCTGCCCTCCCCATAACCCACCCTCTATTTTAAAATCTTGGCGATCACAGTTCAGTGTCATGGTATCCGCGGTATAAGATTGTAACTTAACCGCATTTGCACCTGCTAACTTAGCTTGTGTGATTGTCTCCATCGCTTTTTTAATTGAACCATTATGGTTTGCACTTATTTCGGCAACGATATAAGGTGGGAAGCCTTCACCTATTCTAACCCCTTCAATCTCAACATACTTGGTCATGCTTATTCACCTTTATGGAAACCGTTACATATTCCTCATTTTCTAAACTTTCTAATCGGGCATTTTTAAACTCCAGGCGTGTCTTATCAATTTTTATAAATGCACATGGAAGCCCTGGGCCATCAAGCATACGAATAAAATCATATAATTTTTCACCACTATTAATTACATCCGTTATTTCAGAGTCATTCGGAATGCGACGTTTAAATTTTGTAACCACCCCGGTTTGTTCCTTAGGTTGTAACTCTTCATCAATAATTTTTCGGATCATAGATTGACTCATAATGGCTGCACGGTGATATACATCACTGGCATTACCAGATAAGGATATCGCTTCTTTTAAGTAAATAGGGCCAGCATCAAGTTCATTGGTCATACGTATCGCAGACAACATTGAGTCTTTATGACCATTTAATATTAGATTTTGTAATGGGCTACCACCACGCCCATAGGGAAGATCAGTCATGTGAAAACACACACATGTTACTTTCTTTAAAATTTCATCTGGGACCCTATGACTCCAGTAGAGAAAAAAAATATATTTTATATTATCAAAATAATATTCATTAAGCTCTTCGATAGAGGTTACTTTCGCCCACACCTCTTTACCTTGAGCCATCCATTTCATACTGTTATTTAATAAAGGTTTGTCACAAGCGAGCAAATAATCAGCTTCATTCGGGTTCTGCATAATAGACTCCTCGTTCATCACGACTAAATCCTGCACTCAAAAAGGCTTTCACACTTGCAACATTGCGCGGATCAATCTTGGCCAACAATGGCTCTGACTCAACTTGAAGTAATTTTTTTAATGTCATTTCAGCCAAAGAAATACCCTGGGCATGTTGACTTACTAATATGGATACATAATTATCACCGGACTCCTTTGTCAACCTGACAAAACCACAGTCATGTTTTCCAACTTTAATAATATAAAAATGTTTTCTCTCCCACTCCGTTAAATCATAAAACCATTTACAATGTTCCTGCCAAGTGGGAGGCATTGGAGTATTAAAATAGTGACGAATATCGGTTTCAGTTTGCCAACTGAATACCTTATCAACATCTTCGTCATGAACTGCCCTTAAGGTTGATCCGCTATGAATAATAATAATGGACAAGGCAACCCTATATCCCCCTAAGCCATCACACAGAGAGTTATTTGCATCAACCATTTCTTTAAAATCGCCTTCTTTTATCGAAACAAATTTTTCCAGTGGAAACTCCACTTCTAGGTCTCGGCTGTCACCAATGAGATGGGTAGCTCGATTTTTAGAAAAATAACGAGCAGTTTCAACTTGATTGTCGGAAAATGTCCAGGTAAATGATGGCAAAGACATGACGGATCTTTCCCAGCTCATGCTTCCCGGTGCTCCCATCATAATATGTGCCCAGTTCATTTCTTCTACCATATCCCCATCTATCAAAAGTTTAACATTCGGTAAATCAGCGACCCGTCTTCGCACAGAACTAATATTTACGCTTAATCCCCCCATTATTATGTGAACTGTTTTGAAGTATTTATAAAATTCAGTTGAAAGAAATTTTTCGGTCAAATTATTGGGATCTGTTCCGCCAAAGCAAACCAAGCAGTTTTCAATCGGCCACACTAATTTCTTGCTGTTATACGATTCATTCCGCCTTTCTAAAAAACAAGAAGAAACTACTGAAAACTTATTTCCGACACAATAATAACAGCGTTGACTCTTTACTTGGGAATAAGCCTTCTTATTAGCAACCGGGTTGATAATCATATCAACCAAGTTTAAATCCCTGATAAAATCGTCGAATAAAACTACTAGCAATCTAGGAAAATTCTCTTTGACTACGTTTATAAAAGGCTGCCCTAGCCCATAGTGATCAACTATCAAAAAGTCTATTCCATACAGTTTATGCAATACTTCTTCTGCATGTGAATATTGATCTTCTATTGAAAGCTCACAGTTAATATTAGAGGTTCGGGCAATATAACGGCTAAGGTGGTAGCCTCCCTTAGCCTTTAAACTATCAGGTACTTTAAAATCTCCGTTTAGAAAAAAGTAACTATCAACACTTACTTTCAATAAAAATTCAGATAGTGTCAAACATCGCTGATAGTGGCCGTAACCAATATTGGTGTTAGCGTCCAGACGAAATAAACATTTCATCTATTAGAGAATTTATATTTTAATTTTAGATTTAGATAATCGCCTTCAACATCTACATCACAAACCTCGTTATCGTTCATTAAGTAACCGATCAAACCTGAACTATATATGTTTTTGTCCTTCACAAATGAAGATGAACGAGCCCAGTAAAAAGATCCATTGCAAACCTGTAATTTTGGGTACTCCTGAGACTTAACTCCTTTGAACTCTGGCCATTGATAACTTAGAAATCCACAATCATCGGCCGTCAATGCTTGTACAGGTGAATAATTATAATTGGAAACACCCATAATGTAATTTATACCTTTTTCGAACAGAGAAAAAGAACGCCTAATTGTATCTGCAGTTATTAAAGCTGCTGTTGCATACACCATACAGAAATAGTGATTTTCATCCTGGATGCCATAGTCACTTAACACGCTTTCACAAACTTCATTAACCGTCGCATGATCACTCGCTAATGTTAAGTTCCTATTATGAATTTGCGCTCCATACTCTTTTGCTATATCAATTATTTCCTGATCTTCACTTGAAACAATTACCTGATCAAATAACTGGGTGTCTAAACACGTCAAAATCACATGTGCAAGTAAAGGTTTTTCAGCAAGAGGAAGTATGTTTTTTCGTGGCAGGCGCTTAGATCCCCCACGGGCAGGTATAATTGCAATACGCTTGATCATGCAAGATCATTCCATTTAAGTAAGGCACCTTTATGAATATCATTCTTTAACCTTGTCTTCATTATCTTATCATGATGCTCAGGCCCGATTCCAAAACCAGGCCGGCGATAGACCCAACTACACTCCTGCAAAAGGGCTCCTGATTTTGCACTTTCAGCTAAAAACAAACTCCTTCTTACCGCCAATCGATTGGTGATTTGCTCAGTAGATAATACCCTGCGCCGATTTCCTAGCGCAATTTCTACATTCTTAATCGACCTCACAAATTCGGCCATTTGCTGCGGCTCAATTGACATTACATGCTCCACACTTGGAGTCATTCGATCCAACGTAATTGTTTTTTCAACCAAATCTGCTCCTAAAGCAACCGCTGCAATATCCATTTCCCAACCAGGCGTGTGATCACTAAATGCAACAGGACAATTAAACATCGTCTTCAGGGTTGTAATCATATTAAGATTGATACTTTCCAAATAAGCTGGATATCCAGATGGGCACTGATGGATAATAACCTTGCTGCCTCCTGCTTGCCCTATCACATCCATAGCTCTTTCCACTTCCCCCAAACTGGCCGACCCTGTATCTAGCTGAATCACCATATTCGATTGAGCAGCTAACCTTAATAGTGGAATATGATTTAGATCAGCCGATGCAATTTTTACCGATTGACATCCAATTTCCTCTAATAATTCTATTTCATCTTCAAATCCAGCGGTAGCAAAAAATGCTAAATTCAATTCGTCTGCATAGGATTTCAATTCCTTCCATTGCTGTTTTTCTAAAGATCTTGACTTAAGAAGGTCGTATAATCTTGCTGATGTTTTTTTAGTCTCTCCAGTTTCTCGATTAACCAGCACCTCAAACTCAAACAACTGATTTTTGTCTGCCACTAACCTTTCTGGATCAAGTATTTGGAATTTAATAGCATCGGCGCCATTATTGGCAGAGTGCTCGATTAGCTTACATGCAGTATCAAAACCATCATGTGTTGGTCCAGCTTCAAATGTAATAAAGCACGGGAATTCTCCACCTATTTCTCGACCATTAATAATTAGACTCATAATAGATATGCCTTTTCTTAGAAACTGTTCAGTAGTTTTATAATTGTCTTTAAGTTTTCCGCTGTTATATCTACAAATATTGGAATAGAAAGCTCTCGCTGATAAAAGCTTTCAGAACCTGAATAATGATCTGAACCCGCCTGGTTATAATGGGGCTGTTTATAGACGGGAATATAATGCACTTGACATTTAATCCCGTGCGCTAAAAACAAATCATATAACTCTAACCTTAATTGGCTGTTTTTTAATAATATTGGAAATAAATGATAACTTGATTCACCATATTCATGCTGATAAATCGTCTCCAGTTTTTCTGAATCTATATTTTTATAATAGTAGTCCGCGGCTTGTCTTCTCTTTATTAGAAATGTGTCAAGCTGTTGTAACTGGCTTATGCCCAAGGCCGCAAGTAAATCTGGCATTCGATAATTAAAACCAAGCTCTTGTTGCTCATAATACCAAGGCGCTATCGCAGAATTCTGAACGATGCCATGGTTCTTCAATTTTCTAATTATTTTGGCTATTACTTCATTATTTGTTAAAGCCATACCGCCTTCTGCAGTAGTAATCATTTTTACTGGATGAAAACTAAAAATACATACATCACTGTATTTGCAACTTCCGATCTTACTGCCTAAATAAGTAGCCCCCAGTGCATGACTGGCATCCTCTATCACTTTAATCCCGTACTTGGTTGCTAATAGACTGATTTTCACCATGTCACAACTCTGACCTGAATAGTGCACCGGTATAATTACTTTAGGCAGAGACCCTCTCTTAGCTGCTAGCAGCAGTTTCTCTTCAAGAGACGCTACTGACATAAGCCCGGTATTCGGTTCCACATCAACAAAATCAATGCTGGCACCACAATACTTTGCACAATTCGCCGAAGCGACAAAGGTTATGGGACTTGTCCAGACGATGTCCCCAGGAGCTACCCCTAATGCCAGACAGGCAAGATGCAGAGCCGAGGTTGCATTATTGGTGGAAACTGCATATAAGGAAGCACAATAATTTGATATCCTTGATTCAAATTCTGGGACCACAGCTCCCTGAGTAAGTAGGCCTGACCGCATTACCTCTACTACAGAATCAATATCCAGTTGTGATATAGACTGCTTGCCATAGGGAATCATGCCTCAGCTTCTAACAATAAGTCTTTGGTTTGTTCAACATCTAAAAACCATTCATTAGTACCCGAATCATATGCAAAACCTTGCTTTACTGGTTCCCCTTGCTCACCCAAATTATTCATTAAAAAATTCGTCTTACCATTATAAAAAGTTATAGATGGCGAAATAACATAATGATCCTCAAACTCAATAGTTCGATAACTGTCATCCATAGGGCACATTTTTTCATGTAGTTTCTCGCCCGGTCTAATTCCTATTTCATTTAGTTCAGCATCCTCAGAAATTGCCTTCGCTAAATCTATCATTTTAACAGAAGGTATTTTTGGTACAAATATCTCACCACCTTTCATTCTCGAAAAATTCTTAATAACAAAATCAACCCCTTGCTGCAGAGTTATCCAAAATCGCGTCATCCTTAGATCAGTAATAGGCAGAGTATTCTCTCCATCTTTTATTAATTTTCTAAAAAATGGCACAACCGATCCTCTTGAGCCAACTACATTCCCGTAACGCACTACGGAAAACCTTGGCATTTCTCCACCTACCATATTATTGGCTGCAACAAAAAGTTTGTCGGAACATAATTTAGTGGCCCCATACAAATTAACAGGGTTTGCCGCTTTGTCAGTTGACAGCGCGATAACCTTCTTTACATTATTTTGTATTGCTGAATATATGACATTTTCGGCACCATTGATGTTCGTTTTAATACACTCGGTTGGGTTGTATTCCGCAGCAGGAACATGTTTCATTGCCGCAGCATGTATAATGTAATCCACACCATTGCAGGCTTGCATTAGGCGCTCTTTATCACGAACATCACCAATAAAGTAGCGCATTACATCTTGGCTGAAAACCTGTTGCATTTCATATTGTTTGAGTTCATCACGAGAATATATGATGATTTTTTTGGGTTTGAAACGGGTTAATAGGGTTTGCGTATATTGCTTGCCAAAGGACCCTGTACCGCCTGTGATGAGTATGGTTTGACCATCAAACATGATGGGTCCTCCGGACCGTGTCAATTATTGTTCGTTAGTTAGTAAAAGCAATAAATGAACCAAGTTCAATGGAGTGGCTACCCCATCAACCGTTTAAAGCACAAAATAAATTAGTGAGTTTTAATTTGATAAATTACAGCCATGTTATAAGGTATTGAACAGTGATAACCGGCTTATCTGAGTAAAGCTCTGTTGTGACGCTTCCAACAAAAAGGATTGCAACGACAAACGACTTACCGCCTCGGCAAAATCTATATCCTGAAGTTGACTTAAAATATCCTGGCTTACTAGGTCTACATCGGCATGCAGGTTCTCGATGTTATCTATGGTGTTTAAGCGTCCACCAATTTCACTACGCACCTCTGAAACACTGCTTAGTGCAAAGTCCATATTCAGTAATGTGGTTTCTAATAATTTGTCTAATGCGGCACTTTGTTCCGGATTGTCTCCCAGGGCGCGCAACCCCTCCACTAAACCAGAAACAGTACCGAGTAGCGGCTGCCTTTTACTACTGGTAACTGCGAAACTGTCCCCAGGCTCTGGCTCGCCAACCAGCTTAAAGTTTGCGCCCTCCACCACTATTGAAGTTCCTGGGCTAAAAGCCACACCTGTTAATCCATTTATGGGTCGATTTTCAGAACGTGTCATGACGCTAAAATTTGGACCAGGTGGAGAAATAAAACCCTCAGGATTAAAGCGTATCACCATGTCCTCAGGGTAAAAGCTATCATAGGCTGCCTGATCGGTTACGAATCCATTACTTATAAAACCGCTTCCTATGTTGGTGTCACCATCTGTCGTAAAAAAGGTGTTTTCAGCACTTTCAATATCGACAAATAGCTTTTTACCTGAGTCATTGGTTTGCACTTGGGTGCTGCCACTAATTCCCAAACTTCGTTCGCCGTCATCTCCCTGGTAAGTAACCCCCCCTCCAGGTCGAGTTTGAAAAGGTTCCGTTTCCCCTTTAAAACCAGAAAAAATATAGGTATTACTGGGGTCCTTGGTATTCATTAAGTCTACCAGAGCCTTATAACGCTCTTCTATTTCAATGGCGATGGATGACCTGTCTTCCTGGGTCATGGAGCCATTACCGGCGTTAACCGTTAACTCTCGAATTCTTGAAATATTTTCGGTCACACCGGTTAATATGGCCTCTTCTAAGTTTTGGCGGTTTCTGGAAGATATGACATTTTTTTCATACTGGTTTCTCAGGCTAATATCTTGCTGTAATTGCAATATTTGAGTGGAAGCGATGGGATCGTCGGCCGGGGTTAATACCTTGCGGCCGGTGGAGATTTGCTGTTGGGTGGTGGTGGTGGATTGTTGATTATCCAGAATGGAACGAATACCAGAGTTAAACTGTTGCATGGTAGATATACGCATAATGTGCTCCTTTTAATCTGGTTTATTGGGCGGTTGGGGCCACCCTGTGGGTGACACTTTAAGTATCTTGATGGTTTATCGGGCAGGGGCTGCCCTCCTACAGGTGACAAATCACCTGAAAATCCCGATTAAGGTACTAAACAAGTCTCTAGCCACACTAATCACCTGGGCTGAGGCGTTATAACCCAATTCAAAACGAATCAGGTTAGCGGCCTCTTCATCTAAATTCACACCACTGACACCGTCCACACTGTCCTGAGTATTTTGCAACAGCACCTTGGCGCTTTCGGTGTTAATTTGTGCACGTGCGGTTATAGAACCGACTTCTTCCACCATGCGACCATAGGCTTCGCTGATGGTCATATCCCCTTCTATTATTTCCTGGGTTTGTATAGCGCCCAATAAGGCACCGTTACGATTATCGGTGACCGCATCGCTATTAAAATTAACATAAAACTGATCCCCTTCGCGGGCTGTTCCTTCCATTGTCAATTCATAACCAAGATAAGTAGGAACTTGATTAGGAACCGCCTCAAATAAATTACTTAACGGGGGTTCCGACTCCATCACGATACCCTCATCCATCACCACCTTTACTCGCCCCCCCATCGTGAGCTTGGCGCTGCCATTGGTGCCACTGGGGCTGATGTCCAGTTCATTTTGAAATAAGATATTGCCCTTTTCATCTATGTCTATGGCCAACTTTCCGGTAAAAAAGAAGGGGGTACTGGTAATTTGGTTTTCTATGGCGGTAATCAACTCGGCACCAGTGGCATAGGTACCGGTGAGTGCAATATTAAACGTGCCCTGCCCCTGCACTTCAAATTCATAAGTGTATGGACCACCCTCACTGAAGTCATAACCTTCAAATTTTGATAAGGGATTGGATGAGGTGGCACCGGTGGCCTTAACAAAAGTATTTTGTCCGTTACTCACGGTCATGCTATCACCATGATCCCCTTGCAGCTCTATGGCCAGGTCTTCACCATTTAACGCGGTTATAGTCACTGTGGAACCATCGCTCTTGGCCACTATGCCCATGGATTGAAAAGTAAAATTACTGTTGATGCGGTCGGCTATAAAGTTCGCATTCACCGGGTCCGGCACCGTCTGTGGATAATTAAGGTCATATTTAACCTGCCCCACTGGCAGGGTATCGGTGAGTTCTATGCCGTTTAGAAAAAATTCCTGATCCAGAAAGCCACCACTGTCACTGGCAAAGTTACTCAGTTGCAAAGTTGTTCGTGCGCTGGCTGAGATACCCTGTTGGTCGTTTAGGGTCTTGGCTATCTCACTGGCCGGGGTATTGGCACCTATAGTAATAACGCTGCGCTGTGTAGTGCCACCGGTAACAGGGTCGGGGTCATTAAAACGAATACGTGCCGGAAACAAGCCATTACCCGGGGTAGTGGTTGGCACTGTGTAGTCCTGATAAAAAAAGTCGGCCGGTAAAAAGCCTCCCAGGCTGTTAACGGCGGTCTTGCCCTCATTTGCAGGTAATAGATTATTCACCACACCGGGCACATATACTTGCTGCATGATGGGTGGGTTTAATTGCACCGGATTTGACGGATCGCTGTTGTCCAATACATCGTAGCGAGAGTCACTGGTGAACCTTACCACCAGAGGTGGTGCCAATTGTCCGGGGATATCGAAGCTGGATGCATTGGCATCCAGTACAAGTCCAGGGCTGATGATGGCCTGCCCAATATTACCCACGTCAAAATCTGTCATCACCGCAGTGGCCAAAGCAATTTCCTGCGGCAAGTTAATATCCAGTTCAATTTGACTGGCACCGTTACGGGTGGGCATTAAATAAAACTTATCCCCAGCCTTAAACGAGCCAGCTTCAAAAGTAAGGTCAAAGCCTTCTACCTCAAAACTTTCCGGGTAAACGGTGCTTAGTGCATTGGTGAACATCTCTTTACCATCACTGATGCGCGTAACCTTAAAGGTATAGTCATTGGGTCCAATAAACTTCACTTCATATTCGCTGTCGGTGAGTTTATTTGGATCGGTGATGTAAACCCCTAGTACCCTGTCATTGGGTTGAGCATTTTCGGCATTGCCCACCACCCGGCTATGGACAGAAAATGCATCATTCACGTCTTCAAAAAATAACCCGCCCGCCTGGCCGTTAATATCTATGCCTAATGCATGTTGCTGATTAATATTAAATTGTAATGCGATGGCAGTTCGCCCCAGGCGGTTCATCACTGGATCAAGCACTTCACTGCGATAATCCAATAACCCCCCCATCTTCCCCCCTTGAATTTGCGAAGTCACATCTTGTTCTACGCCATTGATGGTAAACACCACCGAATCCCTGGTGGGGTCTTGGCCCCCTATCTGGGTAGTGAGCCGATTGAAATCCTTGCCGATAACCAGAGCCTGACCATTGCCAATGAAGACGTTTACCGCCGCATTACCCTGCTGCACTACTGACACGCTCACCAATTCTGATAATTCTTTAATGGCCAGGTCCCTTTTATCCAGCAGGTCATTTGGGGCATTGCCGCTGGCGCTGGAACTGGAAAATTGAATCTGAACATTTAACTCAGCGATGGCTTCCCCCAGAGTCGTGATTTGAGTGGCCATGGAGCCAAGTTGCCCGTTGATAATGTTGTTGTAGTCGTTCAGGCGATCTTGTATGGAATCAAATCTGTCCACCATACCTTGTGATTCACTGATTAACACTTGGCGAGCAGCTAGCGAACTGGGGTCGTCGATGGCGGCTTGAAATGCACCAAACATGTTTTCTATACCGGGCTGAATGCCTGTGCTGGGGTCGGCCAATAGTTTGTCAACTTGCCCGGCATTGACCGACAGGGTTTCGAAAAAATTAAAATTTGCACTGTCTTTTTGCAGTTGACTCACTAAAAATTCATCATAGATTCTCTGTACTGAATCTACTCGGGCACCGGAACCAATCCAGTTTCCTCCAACATTTTGTGATGAATTACTAATGATAGTGGCATCTTGCCTGCTATAACCCTCGGTTGCCACATTGGCAATATTATTACCGGTCACCGTCAATGAGGTTTGGTGAACCCTGAGCCCGGATATGCCAATGTTTAGCAAGTCAGCCATCGTTAACCCCGTTTAATCTGGTTAATGGCATTATTTAATAAATCCCCACTGGCGATACGTTGAATTTTTTGCGCGTAATGTGGATCGGTGGCATAACCCCCTTTTTGCAGGCCTTCGCTGTAAGCCTTGATACTATTACCTTGTTTTACCGCATCCTGATAACGGGAGCTGTCGACTACAAATGCACCATAGTCTTTCAGACTTTCTTCATACGAGTTATAGACTCGAAAGGGTGCTCGCTCTTTTTGTGCCAGTCCATTTCTGTATTCCAGTGTATTCACGCTGGCCACTTTTCCACTCCAGCGTCGATCCGCCTTAATACCAAAAAGATTATGACTATTACTGCCATCTCCTTGATGAATAATATGTTTTCCCCAACCGGTTTCCAGGGCGGCCTGGGCCAGGATGGCCTTGGGTTCAACTCCCATTTTCTCACCCACTCGTTGAGCAATGGGCCAAATAGTCTCGACAAAATTTTGCGGGGAAGAAAAACCTGACTGTTTGCTGATCGCTTGTTCTTGAGGCTTATGCTCCTCTGCCTTATGTTCTTCAAGGACAGGGACTGGAGTTGAGCTGGTTAGCTTCTGCACCTTGACACCCACCGGCAGCTCCATCTTCAAACCCTGAACTGGCGCCGTTTTATTTTCAATGGGATCACGGGCTTGAGCATTAAACTGAGGCAGGTCTAAGTTTGGACGTAAACTTGAAAATGGGTTTTGCGGATTAGTATTACCTATTGGAATCCCGGCAGGTTCAGCTATTACAGGTTTATCGCTGGCATTGTTTTCTTTAATATCAAATTGACGCTTCATTTGACGATAAATAGAATCGGCCAATCCCATGCCCTTTCCCTGGCTCATGGACAACGCTAGCTGGTCATCAAACATCTGACGATAAAACTTCGATTCATTGCTATTAAGTGGGTTGCCTTCTTCAAATACGGCATTGGCGTCGCGCATACTTTTTAGCATCATGCCAACAAACATGGACTCAAACTGGCGCGCCACTTCCTTTAAGGCTTTCGCTT